>Ga0222717_10004581_pt1 | contig 10137 bp, 9 predicted proteins | sample C33_18DmetaG_FD_165053 | JGI IMG/M metagenome (GOLD analysis project Ga0222717, IMG submission 165053) | Estuarine water microbial communities from San Francisco Bay, California, United States - C33_18D | ecosystem: Environmental > Aquatic > Marine > Unclassified | place: USA: California...
ACAGGTCGTAGAATTTGACTTCTTGATGCCAGACCTCGGGGCGGGCTGAGGCTTGAGAAGAGGAGACTTGAGACTTGAGGCTGGAGTGCTGAGAAGAGGGTTCGGCATGAGTTTCTGCGGAGGTCGTCCTTCCCGCTACAAATTGGGCTTCGCGCTCTTCGATGCGAAGGCCGAAGATTTGTTGAGCGATGTCGAACATGCCGGAGATCACGCGGTCGATCGGGAAATAGGGGCGCAGGGCTTCTTCGTCGAAGTCGTAGTTGGCTTGGCGTTGCTTCTCCGCCCAGTAGCCGACTTCCCATGGTTCGAGCAGGTCGCGTGGTTCGTCAGTGCTATCGGCTTTGAATTGGCGCAGCGCATTTACTTCGTCGACGAATTGAGCTTGCACCTTGTCGAAAATGGCTTCGCCGAATTTGAGTGCGGCATTACCAGAGGCAGCCATACGGCGCGCGGTGACGTGATCGGCGAAGTTTTCTTGGCCGACGAGCTGGGCAAATTCGTAGCGTAGGTCAAGGATCTCGCGGACGAGTTCTTGGTTGTTGTATTCTTTGCCGCGCCCGATTGCAGCATAGGCCTGCCACAGTTCTTGGCGCAGAGAGTCGCTGTTGGCGTAGGTGAGGACTGGAATGAGTGAGGGAGCCTGCAGGGTAAAGCGCCATGCGCCATCGTGGCCCTTTTCAATGGCATTTTGTTTCGCAGCGGCGATGGCGGACGCTGGCAGACCGGCGAGTTCGGCTTCGTTGGTGACGATTTTTTCCCAGGCGTTGGTGGCGTCGAGGCTGTGCTCGGAATACTTCTGGGTGATCTCGGCGAGACGTTTTTGCACTTCAGCGGCACGCGCTTTTTTCTCGGGCGGTAGGTCGGCACCTTGCTCGCGAAAGTCGGCGAGTGTTTCGTGAACGTAGCGTTGCTTGGTGGCAGAGAGTTGATCGATGGCGGTGCTTTTGCCAAAGGCTTTGAGTGTTTTCCAAAGCGGCTCATTGAGTGGAATTCCGGAGAAGAACTCAGTAACTTTGGGCAGTATTGCGTTATGGGCGTCGCGCAACTCGGGGCTGTTGTTGACCGAGTCGAGATGGCTAACCAAGCCCCAGGCGTGGTTGAGCGTTTCAAGGCCATCGTCGAGCGCGGCAATGGTGTTTTCGTAGGTCAATGTCTCGGCAGCATCGGTGCTAAGAGCGGCAACGCCATCGACTGCGGCTTGGGCATCGACCAATGCTTTGCTGATGTCCGCCTCGATGTGGTCGGGAGTGAGGGTGGACCAGCGGATGTGGAACTCTGTTTGTAAAAATGGATTTTGCATGCTGTAGGAAAAAAGTGAAATGGAAAATTACTGATGGTGGCAACTCCGGATGCTGGTTTTATAAAATGGAATGGTTAAAATCCTTTGCGCAGATAAATGAGTTGGGCATGATACTACGCTATGATACAACAAAAAGCGATTTGTCATCACGAGTTTGGGCAGCCTCTAGACGTGCTACGGCTGGAGAATGTACAGCAGGCGGAGCCGCAAATAGGAGAAGTGCGGGTGCGGCTCTTGGCTGCTACGATTAACCCGTCGGACTATGGTATGATTGGTGGTAGCTATGGTCTTTTGCGTGAATTGCCAGCAGTCGCTGGCCGCGAGGGTGTCGGCGTGGTCGAAGCAATTGGTCGTGGGGTGACCAGTGTCGGCGTTGGTGCTCGTGTGCGTTTCCCTGAGGCTGGCGCTTGGCAGGAGACCGCTTGTATGGCGGCAGACGATGTGCTACTGGTGCCTGCTGATGTGTCGATCGAGCAGGCGGCTTTTTCATTTATTAATCCGCCGACTGCGTATTGCTTGTTGCAGAAAATAGTCGATTTGGCGCCGGGGAGCTGGGTGTTGCAAAATGCGGGTAACTCGGCGGTGGGGCTAGCAGTGATTCAAATCGCGAGAGTGCTGGGCTTTAAGACGATCAGTCAGGTGCGACGCGAGGAATTGATTGCCCCACTCAAAGCGCTGGGTGCGGACCATGTGGTGATCGAGGGCAGTGGTTGGTCTAAGCAGGTCAATGAGTTGACCGGCGGCGAGCCGATCCAATTGGCGCTCAACTCAATCGGCGGCGCGAGCGCGAGTGATCAGATTAAGGCACTCGGCGAAGGGGGCACACAAGTGACTTTCGGTGCGATGGTAGCCGACCTGGTGCGTTTCCCAACGCGGTTCTTGATTTTTAATGATGTGCGTTTAGTGGGGTTTTGGTGGGACCAATGGAGCCAAAAGGCCGGAGCTCAAGGGCTGAATCAAGTCATGAGTGCGGTCTATGCTATGATGCGCGACGGCACACTGAAGTTGCCCGTCGAGGCGACGTATTCGTTTGCTGAATACGAGGCGGCGATTAAGCATGATCAACAGCCACGCTTTGGAAAAGTTTTGCTCAAGCCGTAAAATAAGTGGAGAGTTTGCCGCGTCGCGTCGTCGCTGGCTGCGGCCAGATGCCAAGAGAGTCGCTCAAATTGGCCTGCACCATCGCAGACGCCACGGGGTTAGGGTCTTAGCAGGTTATTGCGGCAACTTTCGCAATCACACTCAGATTGGTGTGACTTGCTTGTTGCAGGATGGCGCATCACTGCTAAACGTCTTTGCATCATGTTACTGTCTCGATTTGCTCTAGTCGCATCTTTATTTGCCTTAATTGCGCTCTGCGCGTGTGCTCCGAATGGCCTGGAAGTCGTCGGTGAAACTGACGAGAAGCAGTATCAATTGGCCAAGGATTATCAAGGCCAGGGACGCACAGAAGAGGCGCTGAGTGCCTTTTTGCGGGTGATCGATGCACGCCGTGACGCGCCCGAGTCTCACTTCGAGGCGGGGTATATCTACCTGGATTCAATGAAGGATCCAGTGAAGGCGATTTATCATTTTGATCGTTATTTACAGTTTAAGCCTCAGTCACCTCAGGCGACTCAGGTGCGCCAGTTGATTGAGACCGCGCAGAAGGAGTTCGCGCGGCAATTGCCGGCGCATCCGTATCAGGGGGAACTCGACCGGATTGATCTGATGGAGCTGGTGAAGAGCTTAAAATTGGAGAACGATAGTTTAACGCGTGATTTGGCGGCTGCGCAGCAACGTGTGCAACAGTTCGAGAATGTGATGGGTGGTGCGCGACGTGTGCCGACCGCTGTTGCGGGGCAACAATCTCGGACGCCTAGCCAGGGGCAGGCGGCTACGCCTACTCCGAACCCAGCGAGTGCGCCGCGGAGCTATACGGTTAAATCGGGCGATTCGCTCAGTGGCATTAGTCGCGCAGTGTATGGTACGCCCAATCGCTGGATTGACATTTATCAAGCGAACCGCGATCGTCTCTCTAGTGAGAATGATTTGAGGGTCGGCCAAGATCTACGGATTCCGTAATGGGTGCTGTGTCGAGCGGGCAGTGTGACTTCTAGTATTTAAGCGATGGAAACCTGCTACTTTGATTATAATGCGACTGCACCGCTGCGGCCGGAGGCAAAGGCTGCGTGGCTGACGGCGGCAGATGACTTGTGGCTCAATCCGTCTAGTCCGTATCGTGCTGCGGCCCGAGTGCATGCGCATTTGGCAGAGGCGCGGGCGCGGGTGGCGAGTTTATTTGCGGTCGCCGCTGAGCGAGTGGTGTTTAATTCTGGTGCGACTGAGGCGAATAATGCGATCTTTGCGCATTGGGCGGCGACGTTGCCACCAGATGCGGGCATTGGCGTGAGCCCCACCGAGCACCCGAGCGTGCTGGCAGCGGCTCAGCATTTTTTCGGTGAGCGCGTGATTTGGCTGGCGCTGGATGGCAATGGTGCGGTCGATGTGGCGGCACTGCAGGCCCTGTTGGGCGAACGGCAGATCGCTGCAATCTCGGTGATGGCGGCAAATAATGAGACAGGTGTATTAAACGACTGGCATGCAATTGCGACAGAATGTCGCGCAAAAGGAGTGCCGTATCATTGTGATGCGTCGCAATGGATCGGAAAGTTGCCACTCGATCGTTTGCAAACCTGTGATTTTCTGACCGGCGCAGCACATAAATTCGGTGGACCTAAGGGTGTTGGCCTATGTCTAATACCCGCAGGGAATTCGGGATTTATGTCACTGCATGGTGGCTATCAAGAGTTTGGCCATCGTGCTGGCACCGAGGATGTCGCGAGTATCTTGGCTATGGTGGCGGCTCTAGAAGGGGTTGAGCGTGGTTCTGCTCAAGGGCGGGATGCGTTTCTTGTCGAGCTCGGCCAAGTGTTACCAGCGGTCGAGGTGATTGGGTTTGCGGCGCAGCGATTGTGGAATACGGCGCTGTTAATCATGCCAGAGTTTGCGAGCGTGCGCTGGATCCGTGCGCTAGAAAAGCGCGGCTTTTTAGTCTCAGCGGGTTCGGCTTGTTCGACGGGCAAGCAGGGGCCTTCGCCAGTGTTGGCGGCGATGGGTGTGCAGGCAGATGCAATGCAGCGTGTGCTGCGCGTGAGCTCTGGTTGGGCGACGAGTGTGGCGGATTGGCTCGCGTTAGCGGCAGCCATGGCGGAGTGCCGCTCTGTGCTTAGTTCCGAGGCGGACGAGTCGTCTTCGACTGTGATTTCTATTTAACTTGGTCTGGCACTTATGCGTTTTTTAAATCTCCGCGTGCAGGACTTTCGTAATGTTGAGTTTGCGGAGCTGGATTTGAGCGCTGGCCGCACGTTTCTGCTCGGTGCAAATGGGCAAGGGAAGTCGAACCTGTTGGAAGCGCTGGGGCTCGTCACGGCGCTGCGCTCGTTTCGTACGCAGAGTATGTCGGCGTTGCCGCGGCAGGGCAGTGATGCCTTTACAGCAGTTTATACGATTGAACATGATATCGAAGGGCGGACCGAGGTAGAGGTGCAGTCTGGCAAGTCGGGGCGGCGCGTGACGATTGACGATGAGCGCGTGTCACGACTAGGTGACTTTATTGGCCGCTTTCCGGTTGTTTCGCTGAGCTCGGCGGATTTAATGCTGCTGCGCGGCTCGCCAGCAGAGCGTCGCCGCTTTGTAGATCTGACCCTATCTGCAATTGACCCCGAGTATTACCATGCGCTGCGTAATTATCATTGTGGCGTGGCGGAGCGAAATCGCCTACTGAAAAAAGGTGGAAGTGCGGCGGAGTTGTCGGCCTTTGAGGCGGAGATTGCCCCACATGCGGTGGCTGTAGGGAGTAAGAGAGATGACGGGGTGCAGCGCTTACGCCAAGCGTTGGTCTCGGTGTATGCCGATATTGCGGAGGCTGATGAAGGCCCGGAATTAGAGTTTAAAGTCAACGCTGCTTGCGAGGATGTCGAATCGGTCAGTCGCATGCTGCACGATGGTCGCAAGCGCGATACGCTCATGGGCTCAACGCAGAAGGGGCCGCACCGGGATGATTTTCACCTAGCATTGAGTGTTGGCGGGGCAAAGGAGTATGCATCCGATGGTCAGCAGCGCGGATTGTGTGTGGCCTTGCGGATAGCGCAGGCGCGGATCTTTCAACAAAGCCTTGGGTTGGCGCCGGTATTGCTGGCGGACGATGTGTTGGGTGAGCTCGACCCACATCGTAAAGCGGGGTTTTGGCGAGCCTGTCCACCGGAGCTGCAGATCATCGCAACTGGCACAGAGTTGCCGGAGGCGAACTCAGACTGGGCGATTTGGCAAGTGGCGCAGGGACGATTCACACGTCAGGCGCGAGGCCACTAGCCAGCGCGTATTTCTAAATGTTTCGTATCAGAAGAGTGATTTAATTCGTGGGATGCGAATGGCTTGGTGTTTCCGGGCCAAACTAAGTTGGGTTAACGGCCTGGCGTTATGGACATGGCAGTTTGAGCTCTTCGACCACGGTTAATTTTCCCTGTGGGTCACAATTGGCGCGCAGGCCAATGAAGCTTTGGTGGTACTGGTCAAAGTACGGCCAGATTAAGGTGTGGTCGGTCTCGGGAATCTTAAGTTGATTAATCGCTTCGCGGCTGAAGAACTCGAAATGCCCTTCATCGATCGCGCAAGGCAGGTGGTCGGTCTGGATACGGCATTCGAATAGAAACATCAGCCAGTGGCTAGCGCCTTCGTAGCTCTTTTCTGAGACATAGCCGAAGCAATGAAGATCCTGATCGGATAATTCGAGGCCCACTTCCTCGTGGGCTTCACGGCGTGCGCATTCGTAGGGCGATTCACCAGCGGCCATGTCGAGCTTGCCGCCGATCGGGCTCCAGCAGCCTTTATTCGGGGCCTTCAGGCGCTGGATCAGCAAGTGCTCGCCTGCCGCATTGCGGATAAAAATAAGCGCGCTAATTTTGAAGGGGAGAGGCGTTGGCATCGCTCATTACGTTTAATAAGGTGCGCTGTGGCGCAAGTGAATTCGCTTTAAATTTTTTGACAAATATCGAGGTGCAGTCTCGTTGCATTTTCATCAATTTGAACGGCTGCAAATACAGCTCACGAAAAACACTTATTTTTTAAAAGAGAAAATGATTGCTTCGGATTCGATCACTAGCATAACGACTACTTCTTTTATGCCTACTTTTGTATGGCGTTTCAGTTTATCCCCTCGCTGCATTGTCCAAATTCTTCCCCTCATCCGCTTGAGTTAGCTATTAAAATAATTCTTATAATTTTGTATTCATGAGTGTTTCTAAACGTTTAATCATTAACTGCGGTGCCAGCCGAGTCACCGCTGCGGTGATTTCATCGCACGCTGGGAGTCTTCAGATCGAGAAGTTGGTGACGGAAGATCTCCAATACGATTTCTCAAATGAAGAAGCGATCCTGCCGAGTGTTGGCGCAGCGCTGAAGGTGTTGGCGCAGACTCACAAACTTTCTGGCAAGGCGACGCTGATCATCCCCGGCAATCAAGTGCTTACGAAGACGATCCGCATTCCGCACATTGAAAAAGCTAAGCGCGCGCAGATTATCGCTTTTGAGGCACAGCAAAATATCCCTTATCCCCTTCATGAAGTGGTCTGGGATAGTCAGGTCGTCGGTGATGATGGTGTGGAGACTGAAGTGCTGTTCATTGCGGCGAAGTCGAACTTGGTGGATGAGTTTTGTGGTTATGTGTCTGCGGCGGGATTTACGGCGGAGAGTATTAGTGCTGCGACGGTGCTGGATTATAACACGCTCCAATTCGCCTACCCGGAGTTGGATGATGATGTGCTGTTGATTAACATTGGTGCGCGTTCGACCAATCTACTGTTCCGCAATCCAGAGGGATTCTTTGTGCGTAATATCCAGTTGGGCGGCAACTCACTCACGCAGAATATAGCTGACAGTCTCGGCAAGCCCTTCCTTCAAGCGCAGGCGGTAAAGCATAAGTTCTTTGCTGAGGAGAACGGCTATTCTGAGGATGCCTCAGGTGCGCAACTGCTGAAATCCTGTTCCGATTCGTTCATGCGCCGCATGAGCCAAGAGATCACGCGATCAATCGTGAACTATCGCCGCCAGAAAGGTGGCGCCGCGCCGAAACGTATTTTATTGAACGGTCGAGGTTCATTGTTGAAGGGCTTAGCTGAGCAGCTATCGACCGCACAAAAAGTGCCTGTCGAGTTTTTTGATTCATTACAGAATGTTACCCTAGACGGTTCGATTGATACCGATATCGATGTGTTGCGCATGCAGACCAGTGAGATCATTGGGGAAGCCTGTCGCGGGATGATTCCAGATGCAGCGGGAGTCAATTTACTGCCGGAGAGCATACAAAGCGCGATCGCATTTGCTCGGAAGAAGCCTTTCGTTTTGATTGCGGCCGCCTGCCTCGCGTTGGTGCCTTTGCCAGCCTGGGTCGCTATTAAGAGTGAGCATTCGGTCACTTCGGAACAAGTCCGTGTGATCCAAGCGGGCCTACAACCACTACAGTCGAGCCAAGCGCAGATCCGCGACTCTCAAACGCAAGCCGAAGCGGCTAGCGAAGCGATTCAACGCGTCGAAGGCTTGGTCAATTCTAAATCAAATTGGATTCAGTTTTTTGCCGAGTTACAGGAGAGTCTTCACCTCGCCGAAGATGTGTGGCTGGATAAGCTTAATATTGTGCGTGAGCAGTCTGCCGAGGGGAAGTCCTCGTATGAAGTGCTTGTCGAGGGACAGTTACTCGTGCGTGAGGCTGTCAATGGTGCGGAGAATATCGACGAAGACGTGTTGTCCGATCAGCTGAAAAGCTTGCGATCCAGCTTTGAAGATTCTGAGTTCATCGTCTCGTCGCATTCGCCTGTGATTACTTGGACCAAATTACGTGAAGGTCTCAATGTTCTCCCTTTCAGTATCAATTTGGTCGTGGATCCGGCTAAACCATTATAATTCCTATGGGTTTATTTAAGAAAAATCCTGCCTTCTTTATCTTCTGTGTAGTTGCTGTGCTCGTATTTGCGGCTGGCGCTACGCTAGTGGTGATGGAATCTGGCAAGCTCGCAAAGTCGAAGAAGCAAGTTACAAGTACAAATAGCCAAATGAATGGCTTACTGCAGGCGAACCCCGCTCCGACTTCTGAAAATGTTCAAGCTGCGCAACAAAATGTTGCAGCGCTGAGCGCCCAATTGCTCAGTATTCGCGAGGATCTACAGCGTGGCTCACGCTTAACGATTTCGAATGACGGCCCGCGAGTCATGTCTGGCGTGCAGAAATATATTTCCAATTATCGTAGGGAAGTCGCGACGCATCAGAGTGTGCAAGATGTCGCAGCGCCGATTCAGATTCCGCAAGACTTTGCATTTGGCTTTGAAGAATACCTCAAACAGGCGAATATTTCACAAGATTCCGCTGTGGTGCCGCAATTGGACAAGCAGCGTCAAGTATTGAGCTACATTCTGAATCAACTGATTGCGGCCGACCCCGCTGGCATACAAGCGGTCGACCGTGAAATTCTCGGCGAGACCACCGCGAAAACAAGCGGCTTTCAAATCAATCCAGCGATCTCAGCTCGTGTTCCTGGCGCGATTGATACGCTCGCCTTTCGCGTGACGTTTACTGGCTATACTCCGACTCTACGTAAGTTCCTTAATAATCTAGCGCAGTTTGATCTGCCGATCGTGGTGCGCAGTGTCGCAGTGGATCGTCCCGCGAACAATGCCAAGACTGCCAAAGCCAAGAAACCTAAGGCGAGTAACATCGACGACATTTTCGGTGCCTTCGCTGGGTCATCTAGCTCGGTCGAGGCTGCGCCCGACGCCGATCAAACACCTGTGATTTCCGAGACAGAATCCAGCTTTACCGTGACTCTTGAATTTATTGAAATCATCCTGCCCTCTAATTCCGAGAAGAACCCTGCTTAATCTCATATGAATAAAATATACGATAAACTGCTCCTCGCAGTCGCTGTATTAGCACTCCTCGCGAGTGTTGGGTTCTATGTGCTGAAGTCGGGCGAGCTGCCTACGGCTGCGCTGCAGCTTGGCCAGCCGAGCGATAATCCATATCAAATCATCCCAGTTCCAGTTTCTTCGGTCGTCACGGCCACGTGGCCGGATGCTGCAGAGACCAGCCAGCAGCCTGCGGACGAACTCTACGATGTGTTTACCCCGCCAAAGATCTGGGTCAATGCCGACGGAACTTTTGGCTTTAAGTCGCCCATCGATACGACCCTGCCAAAGCCACCTTTCGGCATTTATCTGGCAAAAATCGAACGTGATCCGTATCGCATTCAGATCGAAGGCTACATCGAAGAAGACTTAAAGGATGCTTCCAAGAGCTTGGTGCTTTTGTTCGACGAAGAGCAGCAGCAGCAGGTGCGTGCCCGTATTGGTCAAGTAATAGCAGAGGCTGAATTCACCCTGCAAGATTTTACCATCGAGCGAGTGCGCGATTCGGACGGTAACATCTCCAAGGACGTGAATGTGACCTTATTGGATCAGCGCTCTGGCGAAGAAGTGACCCTCAAGCACGGCGAGCGTCTCTATAATGATAGCACGACTATTATACTACGTTCGAACGAAGACGCGTCAGTTGAAATTGTGCTCGACCAAGCGCCCCAGTCGTTTGAAACGGCTGCTGGTAAATACCAGCTTCAGGAAATAAACCTTGAAGAATCAAGCGTCACAGTTAAAAAATTAGCAAATCAAGAGCTCGAACTAGATTCTGAGACGGAGCAACTTTTCCTGACCACCTCAAACGAACCAGAAACCCTCACCGCAGCAGACCCTGAACCCAAATCCGACCAATCGTTCGATTTTGATTTCTAAGACTTAATAAAATTTAACAAA
>Ga0222717_10004582_pt1 | contig 10134 bp, 10 predicted proteins | sample C33_18DmetaG_FD_165053 | JGI IMG/M metagenome (GOLD analysis project Ga0222717, IMG submission 165053) | Estuarine water microbial communities from San Francisco Bay, California, United States - C33_18D | ecosystem: Environmental > Aquatic > Marine > Unclassified | place: USA: California...
TATTCATTTGGCTACAATCTACCCGGCTACAATCCACAATCAGACAACCCAGACTATAAAGGCACATATGATGGGTACGGAACGATAATGTCTTATGCGGATCTACCAACTGGAAGATTTTCGGACAGGGATGAGACCTGCGAAATACCCGAGACTGGACAGGAAGTTGTCCTCGGTACTGACGGAGGTTGTTTTTGTTTAGATAGTGAGGAAGATCAGCCACCACCCACCGATTCGGTAGAATCCTTGCAGCGGGTAAGGTGGCAGATGAGTCAATTAAACGAATCTCAACACGAGAATCAAGCCTCTAGTCGAATCGGGAGAGAGATCCAGCCGATCTGGAGTATCTGGACCAATCTACCGAAAGACATATGCATGTTTTAAGTGAGAGTGTGAATACCAATAATGATACCCATCGAAGCACCAACACCAACCATTAGCTTTCCAAAATCCTTGGCAACTATTGGGTAGGTTTTCTTCACCTCACCATTAAACGTCGCGATCGCAAGTTCTCGACCACTTAAGAGTCCAATAAACACCCAAGTTGTACTCATTGGAATACTATTATATTCTTTGAAATACCACAAGATAATCAGGTAAATCAAATCAATGAGTGTTGCACTTCGTACGTATTTGGTCTTGGTCTTGGACTTTACAATTTCCTGTATCTTACCACCCTGTTCACGAAACATGAATCCAAGGCCGGTAATGAAAAGAACACTAATAGCCACGAGTACCATTGGGTCAATTGCACGAGGTAAGAATACTGCCATGTTTGCCATGTCATGTGACAACCAAGTCCACCACAGCCATCCAGTTACACTCCATTGAGCAATACGCCAATTTCGATCTGAACCTCCGAGCTCTACATTGCTCATCCATTTCGATATAATACCCCAAATAACATAAGCACTTACTGCAGCAACAGCGTATCCAGCAAACGATTTCACAAGCATTTTTTCGAGTACAAATGAAGATGCAAATGCAGACAATACTAGAAATGATGTACTCACCGGCACACCAATTCGTGTTAATAACAGAAGAACCGCAGGAGCCATTGCATGATACCACTGTGGTTCGATATAAGGTATTTTTTCAAGCCTCCCATATGATATATCCCCATACATGAAGAAGCCGTACCAAAGGGCGAATAGTAATACAGTACTTGCAGCACCCCACATAATTCGCCAATCAACTCGACGATTTGAGGCCATCCATGTACCTAGTGTTTGAATACTATCATTGGCAATTACAGTATAACTTGCAATACTAAATCCCACGATAGTCCAGAGTAAAGTCATAGTTTCCATTCAGCATGCACTCCTGTTACAGTCATTTTACGATCATACCCTTCGGTCGATTTTCTTTCAATGAAGGGGGTTATTTTCCATGTCTTTTGTTTATAAGTAATGCCCAGTTGATCCCGAGCATCGAATTTGGTACCATCATCCTTAAAGCTCCACCGTGGCTGCCATTTAACATATAAGTGTAATGGACCATACAGGTGAGGTGTATATTCTGTTATGAAACGATATCGCCAGTGGGATTCTTTATTATCGAAATGTCGATATTCTATTCTGCCTTCAATTGTCAGGTCTTCGTATGAATAGAACTCTGTGGTAAATTTGATTCGATTTTCTCGAGTAGTTACCAAATCGGCATACCGATACATTACCTCTACTGGTCCTATCTTATTACCAATCTCAGCATGCCATCCACCTTCTCGATGCCGGAACGTGTATTCCCAACCATCATGTTTGGCTTTGTAATTGTATTCTTGTTGGTCAGATCCTAGAGCAGGAAACGATAAGACTAGAAAGAGTAATGGTGTCAAGTACTTCATAAGGGAACCCCCTTTATTGTTTTGGTTCTATTATTTAATACCCAGGTACCAAAAGTTTTATGAAGTTTGTGTTAAGATTCAGTTAATATTTTGTGACACTTTTCAGCAGATAAAAAAAGGGAGACCGAAGTCTCCCTATAAAGTAGGTCTGGTTAACGATTTATCAGATTCGCCCCAAACTCTTATTTTTATACCTTAGAACAAGTTAGTAACTCGAACCTTACGGTAGTACTTGTTAACACCTGCAGCAAGTGAACCAAGACCTTGGCTAGATGCGTCACCTTGTGCGAATGGGTTTGCAACCATTCCGTAACGAGTCTTAAAGCCAATTTTTGGTTGGAAGGTATTCTCACCAACCGCACGAACCATCTGGAGAGGTACGTATGGGCAGTAGAATAGACCTGCATCAAATGCAGATGAACCCTTATAACCTACAACCATGTAGTTTCCACCAGCATATGGATCGATGTATACACGGAAGCGTCCGTTCAGTACACCAGCGAAGGTGTTACCAGTATCATCAACATCCAAAGCGTTAGAGTTGAGAGCAGGAGTGTGATCAAGAACACCGGCCATCTGAAGTGCAGAAGCAACGTCAGAAGAACAAATTACGATGTTACCCTTACCACGTCGAGTTCCCTTGGCAATAGCGTTAGCTTCTTGCTCAACCTGGAACATCAAACCCTTGAACTTCTCAACAGACCAACGTCCGTTTGCATCAACATCTAAGTCGAATACGCCAGAAGCAGCAGTATTACCAGCACCAACTTCAGAAGTAGTGTAGATAGTACGTACAACCTCACGGTTGATTTCAGTTAAGATTTCTGATTGCAGGATGTTAGCCAATTCAGTCTCAGCGTCCAGACCATGTACAGCTTTCAGATCTTGAGCAAGTTCTGTAGTGTACTCAGCCTTCAGAGCGCGGGTCTTAGCAGCAACGGTTACTTTCTCAATTGAGAAGGCCATCTCTGCGAAAGTACCACCATCACCGAGATCTTCACCAGCAGCAGTAGACATACCAGTACCAGTCTCAAAGAGAGTAGTATTAGCAGCATCAGCTACAGGAATAGCTCCGGTTTGGGTTCCAACACCTGAGTGAGTAGTATCAGCTTCGCCGTATCCAGTCTCACCACCAGTCTGAGTGGCCTTACGTGAGCGCATTGCAAAGATGAGACCTGTAGGACCAGTCATAGGCTGGACACCACAAATGTCATAAGCAATTAGATTAGGCATTGCACGTCGAACGAGAGAGATCAGTACGGGATCATATCCAGCACCGGGTCCTGCCGCTGCAGCTGCACCAGTGAATCCACCAGTTGCGCCTACGTCGTTAATTGGGCTCTCTGACAAAAGAGAACTCATGTTAGCAGAAAGGTCACCAGACTCTTGAAGAGCACGCTCTGTGTTCTCAAGAATGGTCGCCGTTACTGCGCGTCTGTGATTATCAGCGATCGGTGAAAAAGATTCGTGCTCTAGGATGGGCCCCCACTTTTCCACAAGCTTTTGATAGTTTGTCTCTGACATATTATTCTATCTCCTTGTTACTTAAATTTAAGTGTTACTGTTTATTTATAAAAACTAATATCTTAGTTTGATTTTCTTGCGTTGAGTGCCTCTACAAGAGCATTGACTGAAGAATAATCAGAGATTGGCTGCCGGATGGCTGCCTCTTCCGTGATGATTTCTTCTTCAACAACTTCATCCTTTTTCACAGATGATTCTGCAAAGAAAGATTCTTTGATGGTCTGGAGATTAGCTGTGTAGCTTTCCAAATCATCGCGGTCTAACTTCTCAGAGAGAACCGCTATTCTTTCACGCTGAGATACTGTAAGGTCTTCAGTCATTCCTGCGAATACACCATCAGCCTTCATGTCAGCAATTTCTTTGGCAAGAGCAATGTTCTCATTTACGAGATCGTTAGCCCTAGCGTCTGCCGTTGCAACCTGCTCTTCCAAGCCAGTTACAACATCGACAGTTTCATCGTCAATGTCTACATTGTGCTCTTCGAATAGATCCTTAAGACCGGTCATTAGAGATTCTGCCATTTCAACCTTAATACCGGCTTCGATAGCGATCTCGTTTTCAGACATCCACTCTTCAACTACATAGTCCAAATACTTATCAAGATTTTCGACAATTTCTTCTACCTTACCTGTCAAAGATTCTTGAAGCTCAGCTTCTAGTTTCTCAGTCAGATCGGCTTCGAATGCCTTAGATCTTTCTTGGACTTGTTCGTTGATGGCTGCCTCAAAAACTACCGATACCTTGTTTTTGAATTCATCTGAAAGGTCAACACCTTCAAAGATCGAAGCAATAGTTGGATCGACTTCAGTAATTTCTTCAGTCTCCTCAACCACTTCCTCTACTACTTCAACAGTAGCTTCTTCAACAGCGACTTCCTCTACAGACTCAACCTGCTCTTCAACAGTTTCTGGTGCGACTGAGAGAGTTTCCTCTTCAGCAACAACCTTGCTTTGATCATCTGCCATATTTAGTCTCCTTTTATGTAACAATTGAATTGTTGCAAACTATTTATAAATCTTTTACTTTTGCAGCGACTTAACAAACTTCTGGAAAAGCTTAGCTGCCGTCTGTTCGTCAATTTTGTTCACGATTCTATTATACTTCTTATGCACTTGCCTGTGAATCTGTTCAACGACTTCAGCAACTTCTTCTTGTTGCTGCCTTGGAAGCCAAGCGTTAGAAGCAAGATCGTAATAGTATTCCACATTCTCCATAATACCATTTACAAAAGCATTAGGGGCAGAAGGATCTGTGACAATATCAACTGTGGCAAGATAGAAGTCATTTTGGACTTCCATTACACCATTTTTTGCCTTGACCGAACCAAGTCCTCGAGTCGACACGCCTATCTTGACACCTTCGTCTAGTAAGGTCTTGACAATTTCACCCATGGGTGTACCAAGAATTTTGGCCTTACCATAGAAGTCATTGCCTTCTCTTTTCATGTCGGTAATCAGGTGGGATACTCTCTCACCATTAATTGAAGGACCGTCGGGATGGCCAAGTTCGCCCAGTGCTCTTTTCGTATCAATGAACTCTTTTTGGTAACGGTTCATTTCTTTTTCAAGTACATCACTTGGGTAGATACGACCGTTGCGATTCTTCAAATTTCCTTGCATAAAAATGCCTTCAATGAAGAACGACTTTACTCCAGTCTCCTCATTTAACTCGGAAACGATATCGCAACTTTCGGTAATTTCTGTGATAAGCTTCATTTTTTTCTTACCTTTTTATTCTTAAATTGTATTTATACATTTGCGATTACTGGGCATCGTAATAATTTTTTGACAGTTCGCCTCTGACCGCAGTAGTACCAGCCTTTCTACATTTAATATACGTTAACTGTGCATTCCCGCCGGTTGGTGTAAACGATCTAATACCGGCAGTTACCGTACCATTCATATCATCATAGGTATCTGGGCCTGCCGCAGTAGCAGCATTATCGTATTCCCATATACCATTTGATCCTGATACAGCAGCCCAAGCCATTTTAAATTCCAGCAGCCTGTACAAATGCCATGATTTCATCGAACCCTTTCTTGTCCGACATCAAGCGTGATTCCATTTCTTTACGATTCTTTGGGCTGAGTGTCTTCATTACTGCTGTGATTGCTTTGGCATCATCCATTGAAAGCTTAACCTTTGAACCATCTTTTAATTTGAGATTACCTGGCTTAAAGTTTGCTTCTTCTAACTCGGCTTCTTTGAGACCACCCATCATCTTACCGTAGACTTTCTTTTTGATTCTACTGTGTCGATTACCTTCAGGCTTCTTACCATCTTTTTTCTTATCTGCTGCAATCTCTGCTGCAGTTGGCTTACGATAACCTTCTTTTTTCATAAGATCGGCTAATTTGGCAAGCATTTCACGATCTTTTGGAGTAATCGCCTTAAGCTTCTTATCGTTTGCAATCTTTTCTAATGAGGCAGCATAAGCTTTAGTTGACTCATCAACCTGCTCGACTTCTTCTTTAAGATATAGCTGTTGCTCTGCATCCCACTTATATTTCGATTTGTCAAAGCCTTTTAATTTTTTAGCTTTCTGATATTCAGCGCTGGAAAGTTTATCGACTTTAAGCAATCTATTTTCGTCAAGTTCAACTTCTTCTTTCTTACCATATTTCTCATAGGCCAATCTACGAAGCTTTTCTTTAAAATCTTTTTTACGGGCATCGATTTTACTATCTTCACCGTAATATCCAGCCATTAGATCATCGTCTGCATCCATTGACTGCATTTGACCTTGAGCATATGAATAGAGAGTCTTCATCATCGAATGTGTAGTGGCCATTTTATTCTGGTACCACTCTTCAGGATCGTTGACTCGATCAAGATAAGAAGCAATCTCTTTGGCTGCATAAGCCATAAACATGAGCTGAGACCGCATCATTCTCTTTTCGTCCTGTGCGTCTTCTCTCATAGAGGGTTTAACTTCTGTCTCTGATAAAAGATCTCTAAATTTCTTCATGTTAGCCTTCCAGATCTTCGTGAATTCGATCTACAATTGCATCTAGCTCTTCTTCACTCATTTCAAGTATAGATTCTCTGTAAGTCTCTACAATGATATCAGCAATATCTTCGGCCAGGGTATCTTCTGACAGGGCATCTTCTTCTACTGCTTCTTTCTTCACAGTATAAGCTTTATCGTATGCAGCTTTATCTTGACCGTCCATATAATCTGCTAACCTCTTTTTCTTTTGGGTCTTTGGCTTGATATCGTCGCCATGACCTTCGGGATCGAGTACCTCAACCGAGTGCTGATCCTTAAATCTCTTCTCTTCGGGAGATTTGGGTTGAGCCATTTCGCGAATATTTTTGAACCGTTTCATTTCTGTGAGTCCTTTAATCTGAATTTTAAATTATTTATTATAAATCTTCGTCCTCGTCTGGGAACATCTCTTTCTCCGCTTCGATTTGATCTCTGATCTCTTCGTAGTCTTCTTCGCTCATTTGAAGTACATTACGGATTACCCATTGACGAGAATAATAAACACCGACCGTTTCTTCCATTTCTCTCAGTGTGTTCATGCGCTCTCTGAGAATTTCGGCCTCTTTTAGTTCTTCAAAGTAGTTGTCTTTGATAAAGTCATAGCGAATTTTATTTTTAATCTGTTCAAATTCTTCTGGCGACATTATACCTTTTAAGACAAGTTGCTTTTCTAGTACCATATTGAAGAACCAAGAAAATCTTGCTCTGAGTCTTCGAATGAATTTACTAAATTTCAATTCATCTCGCGTGATCTCAGAAACGCGTCCGAATGAAACCATTGTTTCTGGCTCCAATCGAGTTAGTGGTACTCTCAACGCCTTATATAATTTTCGTTGGAAGTACTGCATGTTTTCATCTGTACTCAAGCCTTGTGCAGCACCACCGGCAAGCGTATCGACCTCTGTAGATCTCTCACCGCCACGACGAGGGAACCAGAAATCTTCAGTCATTGTCATCATCTTACGAGAATCACTAATTTCACCAGTTGATGCATTATATTGTAACTTATTCTTGTGTCGAGTCATCATATCATGGAGATACTGCTCGGCTTTGCTCTTAGGTAAGTTACCAACATCAATGTAGAAAATTCTACGCTCTGGTGCTCGTGTCAGAGTATAAATGACTGTGGCGTCTTCTAACATTCTCAACTGATTGAGAGGTTTGATAGACGGATGTAAATATGAAAGAACTAAAGAGTTGTTTTCATTCATTAGTCCCGATGTTACTCTAGCAATCGAGTCTTTTGAAATTCTATAACCCTGTGATGAATCGCCTGGGCCATTTCCAAAGCCATTATCAGAATACAAATAATATTCATTTTTGACTTTCTTGGTTGGCATGCCAGACCATTGATCTTTGTCTTTCTTGTCGACCTCACGTATTAATTTAATCTTTCGTGGGTCAACATAACGAAGTTCCGTAATACCTTTTTTGATATTCTTATCATCAATAATAATATGGTAATTCAGTCTTCCGTCAACATAGAACTTACTAAACATATCATATGCTGTATTAGTAAAATCTAAAAGGCCAAGACAGTTTTCGAACTCTTCGGATATTGCCTTTTTTACTTTATCAGGCAGATCTATCTCATCTAATACAATATCTACCACTTTTTCGTGTGTGTCGATATTGATGGCTTCGTTCACAACTTCATCAATTGCCTGAGCAATTTCTGGCTGCATTGCCATACCACGATATTTAGTGACGAGTTCGGACTCGGTTTTTGCCGAGCCCTCAAGGTCAATTAACGTATTATAGAACCCACCAAGGGCACTGCCTACGGTAATTGCACCATCGTCGTTTTGTGGCTCAGCAAAAGAGACCGGTACTTGATCGGCCTCTTCTGCCTCACGCTTTATGTCAAAGCCAAAAATCTTCATTATTTAAATTCCTCAATAATCAATTAGCTAGTAGGAATGCCGGTTACGCCTTCAACTCTCCAAAAATCATAACTGAATGTTACACCGAATTCCTCAATAGCATCGACAGTACCCCAATCCATTTCAATCTGATCGATTGTAACTGGGAACATGCCTTCAAATACATAAGACCTAAGCGGATCTCCATCCTTACTAAATTGCGTAATGATAGCATTTGATTTGTAATCTTGTGGTAAAGCCCTGACGTTACTATCATGAGTATTGATAGCATTAGACCATGCTTCCATAGCATTTCTAACGGCAAAGTCTTCGTCGTTGATTACTGTAATCGTCCAATCTTCAAATGTTCGATCACCTGCGTACTTAATATTCCGACCGAAGTAGGGCACTTCATATTGCCCTACAGTTGAGCCAGGAATCCCAGCCGCACGTACCATAAATGGGACTTTAAAGTCAGCGGCCGGATCGACAGGATTTAATATCTGAACTTGGAAAAGAGTTGGACGAGCACCACCACCTACTAACTGTGATTTAAACTCGTTGATATTAAAACTCATATTCGTGTTCTCCTTTTAACAATCTTATTTATTATGTAAGCGCGCCAACAATTTCTTCAAATTCAACCCCAGATCTTGTAGCCACAAACGTAAGTTCAATGACGTTAATAGATCGTGCAGGTTTAATGAAGATATTTGCTCTGAACTTATTTTGATCGATTACTACAGGAGTATTCACCGTTGCATCAGATACAACTCTAAAATCGATGATTCCACGTCTTCCTTGAATGTCACGGAGGAATGGCTCTACGATATTTCTGAATTGTGTCTGAGTAAACTCATCGTTCAGTTCGAACAAGAATGATTGAGCTGCATTAGCAATTGCCTTCTCGACAGCGATAAACAATCTTCGTACATTAAGTCTATCGAATGCACTATTCAGACCCAAACCAGTCTTATCACCAAAGAGAACAATACCTTGTCCTACTTGACTCATTACAGGGTTAATGTCTGAAGTATAGAGTTGGTCTCTCTGTGCCTTATTAGGGTTGAATGCCAACTTAACAACATTCTTCACAACACCCTTTCGGAATCCAGCCGGAGACTCATAAGGCTCTACCCTAGAAGCCAAGCCAGCCATATCACCGTTCAGTGGGACATATCGGTACTTGTCATTATACTTGTCGTATCTGTACTTGTAACCGGAATCCATGAACCAGTAAGAGGAGCTTTGGAGCTTGTTACGATATGCAATTGCGTTGGTCATTTTTGCATTGGTTCTCAACTCATCAACTACTGCTTCTTTTGATGGTGATAAGAATGCCACACAATCTTTTCTGTAATCAGCCACATTAGAGATAATGTAGTTTGCAAGGTTAGCATCATTATCGCCTTTACCTTGAAGAACAAACGAGATGTCAATCTCATTAGAGTTCTTGAACAGATCGTATCCACCAGCAAGAGCTTGTAGTGTGGTTGTTCCCTCAGTAGTTCCATCGGTACCACCAGCAAGAGTTTCATATTGAGAGGTCGTTTGAGCTTCAAAGTGTGCAGTGTTTGCAACCTTAACCCAAGACGAGAAATTCTCAATTACGTCTACGTAGTAATTAGTTCTACCATCAGGAAGTGTAGCTGATGCACTGGTCGATACATTATCGTAGATTTCAACAACAGATCCAGCAGCACCAGTCACATCACCGGAACTGTCAATGACAGCAACGTGATAATTACCAGCATCTGGGGTCTTACCAAATAGGTAACCTTGCTTCCACTTAGTTGAAATTGAAAGATCTTCGAGGTCAGATTCAGCAAGAGTATAATTTGACGAAGTAGTGATTTGGTATCTGTGATAGCCAACCACGATGTCGGTATTAGCCGAGGGATCTAGGTCAATATTAA
>Ga0222717_10004590_pt1 | contig 10130 bp, 15 predicted proteins | sample C33_18DmetaG_FD_165053 | JGI IMG/M metagenome (GOLD analysis project Ga0222717, IMG submission 165053) | Estuarine water microbial communities from San Francisco Bay, California, United States - C33_18D | ecosystem: Environmental > Aquatic > Marine > Unclassified | place: USA: California...
ACTTTCCAGTATGCTTTAAAAAGAAGTTGTAGTTAGTAAAGTCTTGTCCTCTCCATCTTTCTTTTTCAAAATGAAATAAGTACTCTAATCCTTTTACTGCTGATGTTGGTGCACCGAAAACTAATTGCTCTTCAGTACCGTCATAAAAGTTCTTTGGTTTTCTTTCGTAATCAAATCTAGCTAATTTTCTTATTCCAAATCCGTATCTATAATCAAAAGGAAATACTTCTGTATTATTAACTACATCTGGAATAGAGTATAAACTCCCATCAGGATTAGTTCTAAGGAAGTATGTTTGTTCTTCTGCTTCAACAGAATTGGATATATCTCCTGCTCCGTATATTGTACCGTACTTTAAAAAGTCTGTATATACGGATTTAAAAAAGCTGGGCTTATCTTCTTGTGCCTGAATTTGTGTTGATAGTAAAATTACTATTGATAGTAATATGTTTTTCATCTCTTTAGTTTTATATGTTTATTACTATTTTTTGTTACCAAATATTTTACCTGCTTCTGCTATTCCAAAAGCTCCTAAAACTATATAAACGAATGAATCGTATATAAATTCATTTATTACTAAGTCTTTACCGATATAACCTGTTAGCAAATCGGTTACTGCAAATATTACCATTACAGCAAATGCTAAGAATCCTACTACAGATTTCTCGTTAATATTGTTGTCGTCATCAAATAGATTTTTAAATGCCATGATTTTTCTTTTTATATAATTCATACATTACAACATTTAGTATAAAACAAGCTTTAATATAAATAGTAACTTTTGTACAAAAAAAAAAGAGACCCGAAGGTCTCTCTCTTATATTAATTATACTATTCGTACATTTCTTTTTGAAGTCCCGAATAAACCCTATTCCTCCAAGTTTTTAATTTCTTTTGGTAAGAATTCTGAATTGACGTGTCCACATTTTTTACAAGCAAAGATTGGGATGGGGATGTAGGTTGTTTGTCCTGTTCCCGTGAGCAATCCTGATGCTTGCCGCAAGTGCACTCCCTCCTCGAAGAAATGACTTCCGCATTTTTCGCATAAAACAGCTTTTGTTTGATCCAATGATACATTTGGTCTAGGCTGCATTACTTCTTAGCTTTGGTTGAACGTGTCTTTTTAGCAGCTGGTTTCTTTGCTGCTGTTTTCTTTGCTGCTGGTTTTCTACCTCTTCTAGGCTTTCCTTTTGCAGCATCGACAACATCCTTAGCTTGATCGATTGTTTCTTTGGCTTCCTTTACAACGTCTTTTAACTCTTCCTTAACTCGGCGAGTTCTACGTTTTACTTCTTTGGCAGTCTCTTTTACATCTTCAACTGCATCTTCTACAACATCAGGAATATAATCTCCATCGCTGTCTTTTACTTTACCTTTTTTCATTAGATAAAATATAACTCCTGCTCCAACTAAAAGCAGTCCTAAAATAACTAAAATTGTTTTCATTGATTTTTAAATTAATTAATTGTTAAGTATATATACATATATAAATAGATCAAGATTTACGAACACGCTTAGGGATTTTAATCCATTTCCCGTACTTCTCTTCCATTTCAAAATAAAAGTCTAGAATACATTTAGAAGTATTAACAACCTCTACATCGTACTCTTCTCGACTCATTTTAAATTCCTTAAGAAATTCAGTTCTCAAGTCATCTAATTTTCTAAACTCCTCTTTTTCATGATCTTCAATCAAGCGTTTCTTTCTTGCTCTATCAACAGAGGTATTAGAATGGTACAAACTATGATCAACTTCGCCATTAGTAGTAATAGCTGCTTTAAACTTATCGTTCATAGTATGATAAACCAATTCTATCTCGAGTAGGTAAGGCCCTTGCTCAAAGTCTCCATTCGCTATCCTATCTCTGAGAGGATGACGAGTACTTAGAGGTTTGTTCTTAGGCGTATAACTCCTCCACCACATAAACCTATCGTAAGGTTTTTTGAAGTAACGTTTCTTAAGCTTCGTTTCAGTCCAATTTCTGGACCACTTAGGTTCGTAAGGTAGTATATGATTCATATTATAATATAAGAAAAATAATTCAATTAACCAAACATTATACGGTTAAAAGCAAATTTAATTACCTCTTCATCGTACTCTGTAAGTAATCTGTATGCTTGTTGTTTTTGCTCTACGGTTAGTTTTGAGGTGGACTGTTTCATGCCTTGCAATGGCTCGAATTTTCCTTCCTCTACTAACTCATGGTACTTCTTAATTGAATCGCTCATAACTTATTTTTAAAATTAATCTAAATCTCTCAGGTCTATGCCTTTATGTTTTTCATTGCGCTTATACTTTTTCTTATTACGCACCGGTGACGGTACACGCAGAGAATCTAACCATTCTTGATAAGTTAGAGTTACCTCTTTTAGTTTCTTTCCCTCCTTCTTCATTCCATTCATCATTGTAGTATATAAACATATCTTAAATATAAGAAAATTAATTATGAGATACAACTATTTTGTTGTATTTATTCTTAAACACCTATGTTCCGTATTTTACTCTTTTTACTACTTATCCCGACATTTTCATATTCTCAATTATTAAGCGAGCAAGACAAACAGTACCATTTTGCAGCAGGTGCTTTTATATCTGCCGGTACCTACACCCTTGTGTATAATAAAACTAAGAGTAAGAAAAAAGCATTGATATACTCCGTTGCTTCTTCTATCTTAATTGGTACATTAAAAGAACTTTCCGATAGCAGAGAGAAAGGTAATACCTTTGATAAACGTGATTTATTAGCAACAACTTACGGAGGTCTGTCCATTGGGGTTACATTCAACCTATTCTCAAAGAAAAACCCCTCCGATTAGGGAAGGGCTTTTATCAAATCCGCGCGTGGCGACTTCGTCGAGAGAGGAGACAGCGCCCCCCCTATCTCGTTGCCTCCATATTTGCTTTCTTGTAAGGTGTGATTAATTTCTTAATCTCTCCTGCTGCTTTTCTAGCTCTTGCTTGACTAGCTTTAGTAGTTCCTCCGTTTTCACTTTCTAGAATTGCAAACTGTGATGCAATTTGTTCGAATAAATCTTGTTTTTCACTCATAATTTTAATTGTTTTGTTTAATTTAATTTTAGGATATCTGAACTCGGTACTAATGAGTCTGTTTCCTTTATAAGTCCATTTATCATATAGACCGAATTCGTTTAGATATTCTCTTACTTTAATTTCCGACATTACATTCCCATCATTGCCATTGGATCAACTTCTGGTTGTGTGCTTTTATCTTCTATATTAGATACAACTGCTTCTGTTAGTAGCATAGTTCCTGATACAGATGCTGCATTTTCAAGTGCAAGTCTAGTAACTTTGGTAGGATCTATAATTCCTTCTTCGAACATATTAACTAATGTTTCTGTTCTAGGATTATAGCCTTTCCATTCATCACCAGATTCTTTTATACCTTCTTCGATATTACCTATAAAGTTATTATCAAAGCCAGCATTTAGTAGGATTTTGTAGAACGGTCTTTCAATAGCAGAAATTACTATACCGTAACCGGTCTGTAACTCTTCTTTAATACCTCCTATTTTAGATGATAGAGCTAAAGCAGCATTCAGTAAGGCTACACCACCACCTGGTAATATTCCTTCTTCTAAAGCTGCTTTTGTTGCATGAAGTGCATCATCAACTCTATCTTTCTTCTCTTTCATTTCTACTTCAGTATAACCACCTACATGTACCATTGCTACTCCTCCTAAGAATTTTGCTAATCGTTCTTGTAGTGTTTCTTTTTCGTATGGAGATGACGTATCATCTATAAGAGTCTTAATATCTTCTACTCTACTATTAATAGCTTCTTCTTCTCCCAAAGCATCGATAATAGTTGTAGCATCTTTATTAACAGTTACTTTAGTAGCTTTACCTAACCAGTTAATATCAAACTTATCTAATCTCATACCTTTTTCTTGAGATACAACAGTACCGCCTGTAAGAGTTGCAATATCATCTAACATTGCTTTCTTTCTATCTCCAAAGTCAGGAGCTTTTACAGCTGCTATTGGTAATATACCTCTCATCTTATTAACTACCATAGTAGATAACGCTTCTCCGTCTATATCATCTGCGATTACTAATAGTGACTTACCAGATGAAGAAACTGCTTCTAAGATAGGAAGTAGCTCTTTTACTTGATTTAACCTTTTATCAGTAATTAGTATAAACGGATTTTGAAGGACAGCCGTCATAGTTGAATTATCTGTAACAAAGTATGGAGACTTATAACCTCTGTTGAATTGCATTCCTTCAACAGTTTCTAAATATGTTTCTCCTGTTTTCGATTCTTCTACAGTAACTACTCCGTCAGATCCAACTTTATCCATGGCAGTAGAAATTAACTCACCAATTTCAGTATCATTATTTGCTGATATAGTTGCTATCTGTTTTAGCTGTCCTTCATCCGTAATATCTTTACTCTGCTCAACTAAGTAGTCAACAGTATCTTTCACTGCTTTATCAATCCCTCTCTTAATATCAACTGCATTAGATCCTTTCTGTAATTTATCTAATCCTTCGTTTAATATAGATTGAGCTAATAAAGTAGAGGTTGTTGTACCGTCTCCTGCTTGTTCAGCTGTCTTAATTGCTGCTTGTTTTACTATTTGCGCACCAATGTTCTCTACTGTTTCTTCTAGTTCTATAGATTTAGCTACTGTTACACCGTCCTTAGTAGAAACTGGATTACCCATTTTCTGCTCTATAATAACATTCCTACCTGAAGGTCCTAATGTTGCTGTAACTGCTTCTGCTAACTTATCTACTCCGTCTGCTAGTTGATTTCTAGCTTCTTTTGAAAATATAATTTTTTTACTCATTGTTTGATTTTTTAACTACTGCTAATACTTCTCTGTCTTGTGCTATATAAAACTCTTCTCCCTCGAAATCTATTCGGAGAGTACCTATTTTCGGTACGAGTACTATATCGCCTTTCTTGTGATTAACTGGTATAAATTGACCAAATTCTGACATTCTACCTTTTCCGGCAGCAATAACTTCGCCCATTTCTGGCTTTTCTTTTCCCATATCAGGAATAACTATATTCCCGTATGTTTGTTCTCCTTCATCGATTGGCTTAATAAGCAAACGATCATTGGATGGTGATAGTGTTTTTGACATGTATATAACTTTATTTGTTTAATATTAATATAAGAATAAAAATGATAAGATCAAACTTGAGAGCGAAAAAAAACTTATTTAATTTTCAAAGTCTTTAACTCTGAACCTTTGCTGAAAGGTATACCAATTCTAAGAAGGCCGTTTTCAAATGAAGCTTCAGCTTTACTCAATTGAAATTTGCTATCGATCTTCCATCCTAAATTAAATGCTCGTTTTGCTATACCTCTATGGTAAAATTTGCTATCGAGCTCTGATTTAGGCTTATCGTAGATTACTCTAAGAATGTTTGCTTGAATTTGAATCTCAATGTCTTCTTTGTCAATTCCTGTACATGCAATATCTATACCAATACCGTTAGGTGCTTCGTAAATATCTACAGGATGTGGGACTTTGGATTCTTCTAAAGGACGGAAATGTCCTTGGGATTGTAAAAAGTTTCTGACAAGTATGTCAAAAGGGTTGTTGTTTAGTAATTCTAATGTACTCATATCATTTTAGTGTTGTGACGTCCTAAGATCGTCGGGTTAATGTAATAAAAAATCGCTCTCAAGTTGATCTTTCATCTTATATAAATAGGTTTAAATTAACTTTCCTCATGTTCTCCGTATGATTTTTCCTCAACAAGCTCTGAGCCTGTTATAAAATTAATTATTTTCTTTACTTCACTTCTCTTATCGTTAACGGTATATACTGAACGTGCTAATTGTATAAATTCTTCTCCGAACTCTTTTCTAGTCTCACAGTCTCTTATCCAATTCTCTATATCCCAAAGTTGACCATTTATCTTTGATAGTTCTAAATAATGATTCTGTAATTCACTGTCATTATTTTCGAATAAATTTACTACTAAAGGATTTAAAGCATAAAATTCTTTTTGAATATTTACTAATTTGACCTCATCCTCAATTCTAAGCATTTTTAACTCTAAGATTGAAATCTTATCTAATAGTTCTCCGTTCGATATTTCTACTTTCATATTAATGACCTTCTTTCCAGTTATCAGCTATTTCAGGAGGAGCTTTTAAAGTTACTCCAGGTAGTTGAGTAGTACTTTCCATAATCTCTTGAACAATAGGAGCAAACTCATCTGCTTGGTCTTCTCTAACGTTAATTATCAATTGATCATGAACCTGAGCTTGAACACAAGCATCTATACCCATCTCCTTAGCTTTTCTATTTATTACCAAAGCGGCTCTATTTACTACTGCTGCTGCTAATGATTGCAATTGAAAGTTTAAGCAGTTATTTAATCCGTTACGGTAATCTCTATATGCCTGAGTAACTTGATCTCTAGGGGATATCGTTTTAATTATTTCACCGTCTTTCTTAACATACTTAGGAGGTATCTGAGTCTCTAGCTGCTTTCTGAATCGCCAATCCATCATTCTATCTCCAACTTTTTCAAAGAGGTTTTTTACTTTAGGTAAATGTCTTACCCTACCTACATAGTTTTTAATATAGCCATGAGCTTTAACTTGTAGTCTTGAATTTTCTCTCCATTCCTTAAGTTGAGGAAATCCATCTAAATACCCATCTACAAGACCTTGAGCAGTTTTTTGATCTACATCTAAAGTCATTTTTAATGCGTAAGCTTCCATACCGTAAGCAATCCCTAATGAATATGCTTTAGCTTTATTACGGGCTAGTGGTTCTAATTTCTTTAAGTAGTTAGAAGCGCTCTTATCTGCTGATACTCCGTTAGGAAATCTAGACTTATCGTCATTAAGTTTTTCAGTCTTTATAGCAACAGTAGAATAGAAGTCCCAGTTCTTATTAAAGATTTCTTGAAGAGCTTTATCACCAGTAACTGAGGCAAAGCAATGAGGTTCAAGAGATTCGTAATCGGCATCGATTACCTTTCTACCACTTCCGGCAGTAAGAAATGCTCTTACTATATTAACGTATTTCATAATCACAGGAGCATCTTCTCCTTCTTCTAACGGCTTAGGTAATTGCTGAGCATCTGACCCGTATCTACCCGATACCGTACCGTTCTGCTTAAAGTAAAAGTAGTACCTACCGTCTTCATGACGATCTAAGAATCTATCTACATAAGTAGATTTAATCTTTAAAAGTCTATTATATATACGTAAATTTTCTGCCCAAGGATAATCCTTAGCTAAGGTTTTTACCATATCCATATCAAACTTATCTCTACCGGATTTAGTATTAGCACCTTTTACTTTAGGTTCAATTCCCATATAACCGAAGACTATTTCACCCAGATGCTTTTTTGATTGAATATTGATATAGTCTCCGTCATTAGACTCTTTCCACATGGACATGGAAATACGAGCTTTTTCGACATCCTCTAGTAGGGATTCGTCTCCGGTTAATAGGAATTGTTTGACTGTTTCCTCTTTAGCATTGGATGCTTCAAACGCATCAATGTTCTTTTGAGTAAGGGAATATTTACCTGTCTTTTCACTTTTCGGTAGAGCAATAGAATATCGCTGGATTAGGTTTTGAGCCCAGTTACCTTTATGAGACACTGGATAGTTAGTCATTGCAGTTGCAACTATCCACTCCTTTACTTCAGGAATAGCAATCAAAGATTTCATTACAATCTCTTTATTCTTTTTCTGATCTTCTACTATTTCGTTATGGATCTTTTCTAGTAGTTCCATATCTAAATCAACTCCATATGCTTCCATAGGAACTGTTACTTCTCTGTATATAGGCATTACTTCTTCTTCGAAAAAGAAATCCCATAAGCCTTCTTCTTTTAACTTACCTAAATATAAATTACATATACGTAAAGTTAAATCGGTATCGGCAGATGCATACTTAGATAGTATTTCTAAATCTGCTTTATATATCTGAAAGCTATCTTTAGTAACTGATCCTCCGTTACTTTTAATACTCTCTTTAAGTTCTATTTGCTCTTCGTTAGCTGCTTTTTCAACATCTAAACCTAAAGCTTCTTGGTTCATTATTGCAATAGATTTCAATCCAAAAGGATTACCAAATCCAAATGCACCTTCTTCATATACTGTATGGACTAGTAAACCTGTATCTACCCATACCGAAGGAAGTAAGTCTACTCCAAAATAGTTTTTAATAAACTGAACATCAAAGGAAGCATTATGAAATACTAATTTCTTTCCTATAAGAAGTTTAAGTAAGTTTTTAGAAACTACCTCAGTAGATTTACCGTTAATCTCTTGGAGTACTAATTCATCTTTTTCGTAGTCAAATACTAATGTAGGTAGGTAGAAACCTATACCCTCATCTCCAGATACAGACCATCCAATAATTTTATCTTTACGGGGATTTAATCCAGTAGTTTCAGTATCGACTGCTAAAGTATCTGAGTCTATAATATGTTGATGAAGTAATTTTAAAGTCTCTTCATCTTGGACTGTATAGTACTTTTTTTCTAATTGCATATATAACCGTTTTATTTATTTAATAATATACGAAAAATTATTCAGAGTAAAAAATTCTTGAACAGCTTTCTTTCCGTCTTTAATATTTAATTTATCTTGATACATTTTTTCAATTGTATCCAATCTAGGAGTATAGTCTACTTCTATATCATCATCCATTTTAGTAATCTTTTCATCAAATGATCTTGCATAGATTTCAAACTCTCCATTAAACTCCTTCAAAAACTCATGCATTGCTGGTGATAACCATCCTGTATTTGCTCCTGATCCTTGTGGGTAGTTTCTCCCTATCCTCTGATAGCATTTCTGTGAACATCCTACTTTAAAGAACTGTTGGGTTCCGGAAGGTGCTTTGTATACAATAAGGTAAATTAACCTTTGCATAGGAAAGTCTTCTGGGTTCATAGTGATACGGTCTTTTGTATCTCTTCTAACTTTTAATTTTAAAAAGTACTTATATCTATTTGCTTCTGTGATATGCTCTGTTAAAGCTCTTGAACTCTGTTCTATCTCTCTTGGAAGAACGAACGAATCTAAATACTTAAAGTTTTTTGGTATCATTATAACCTTTATTGTTTTAACTATTAATATACCTTAATATAAGAAAAAAACTAATACGAACCAACTCTTTCCCTAATATTCTCCGTAAAGATCAAACTTCATAGGTTCTACTTCTTCTACTTCAACTTCAAACTTTTTAATAGCATACAACTTACCCTCTAAAGGTGCTAATCTATACTCACCTTTAAATTTAGTTTTACGCATGTACAAAGTTAATGCCATAACTAAGCCTTCAATAACATTGCTCTGATCAAGTTCTAAAACCCAATTATCTCCTGGAGCTTTCCTCTTGGCAATTAATTCTTTTTCTTCTTCTATTACTATTTCAGCTACTTCTTTTTGCATCAAAATATTCTTTTAAAAATTCTTCTCTATATAACATTACTTCACCACTATAAACTTTATTGCTCACGAATCTAGTATTTACAGGTTCTTTTGCTGATTTTGCTGCTATGTAAACTTCTTCTCCAAGCTTTATGCCTGCAGCATGTCCTAAATAATCGTATAAAGATACTGAAGCTTGTTCTTCTATCATTACTGTCTTAATGTTTTCTTAATTCTATAATCTCTCCCTATAAAGAATTCTGGTATTAAAGATGAATGGCTAGCTCTTACAGGATTAATATCTAAACCTCCTCTACGTGTGTAAAGACAAGATACCATTAATTGTTCTGGTTCGTATGCATCTGTTAAATGCTTATATACCATTTCACAAATCTCCTCATGAAAATGACTTACTGTACGGTGAGAAACTATATACTTAGCTAGTGAATCAGCAGATGGTACTTTTTTACCTACCATTTTAATAAATACATCTCCCCAATCAGGTTGATTAGTTACTCTACAATTAGATCTAAGTAAGTTAGATTTTAACTTAATTTCCTTAGCTTCGTCCGCAGTATCTTCTATAGCTAATTGAGTTGCATCAGATTGGAAAGAAGTAAAGTCAATTTGATCTAAGTCTACTATATCTCCTAAGTCTGAGTATCCTTCAAAGGTTAGTTCTTCACCTTCTTCTTCGCTTGCAAAGAAAGTAACAATTGTATTAGTTTCTAAAAGTT
>Ga0222717_10004591_pt1 | contig 10130 bp, 11 predicted proteins | sample C33_18DmetaG_FD_165053 | JGI IMG/M metagenome (GOLD analysis project Ga0222717, IMG submission 165053) | Estuarine water microbial communities from San Francisco Bay, California, United States - C33_18D | ecosystem: Environmental > Aquatic > Marine > Unclassified | place: USA: California...
CAAAGACATGATCTTAACCCTCTTGAAGAAGCCCAAGGCTATAAAAGATTGATAGATGAATTTTCTTATGATCAAGAAAAGGTTTCAAAATTTATTGGTAAAAGCAGAAGTTATATAACTAATTCTTTAAGAATACTTACTTTACCAGATGACGTTATAAAATTGATAGAGTCTAAAAAGTTATCGACAGGACATGCTAAGATTTTAGTTGGTCTAGACAATGCAAGTTTTGTAGCAAATAAAATTATTGAAAATAAACTTTCAGTAAGACAAGCAGAAAATTTTGTACAATTATTTAAAAAGAAAAGACAAAAGTCAAAAATCACAAAAGATACTAATATTATTGCTCTTGAACTATCAGTATCAAATAAAATAGGATTAAATGTAGAAATACAAAACAGTAAGAGAAATAAAGGAAAAATTTCTTTTGAATATAAAGACTTAGATCAATTAAATAAAATTATAGATATAATTAAGTCTAATTATTAGTCGCTGAAGAAGATTGAAGTAAAATAAAATCTGTAATTAAATTTATTGAATTATTTATATTTTTTTTTATTTGTAATTCAGTTTCACTTAATGCGTAGATCAGATTTTTGATATTTTTTGGTTTCCATTTTTGAATTTGTTGCTTTGTTATTTCTTTTTCTTTCCAAAAAATTGGTGGTTTTGCTGATGAGATAGTTAAATCAATATTTTGGTTATTTTCAAATGTTTTTGATAAGTTCAGCAATTTTTTTGCTTTGATTATAAAAGATCTAATAATCATTATGCAGTCTTCATTACTAAAATTATTTTCGTTTAAAATACCAATTGTTTTCTTTGTGTTTTTAGCAAGACAATTATCAATAAGCTCAGATATGCTGTGGTTCTCATTTAAATTAATTAGTTTTGATATATGCTCACTATTAATTTTTTTTCCGTTCTTGCTAAAAAGCTCAATTTTTTGAAGTTCATTTATAAGTATTTCTCTATCCCCACTGCATTTGTTGACTATTAAGTTTATATTTGAGTGAGAAATTGAAATGTTTTTATCTCTTAAAAAATTATATGTTAATTTGTTAAGAATTTGATCATCATCAGGATAAAAAGGAACACAAATTATTTTTTTATCTTTTTCAAAAAAAGTTCTTAATTTTGATTTTTTTTCCAAAATATCAGCATTGAGAATTATTATATCTTCTATTTTTTTCAAAATTAAGCTTTCTATTATGCTTAATATTTTATCTGTTGATCTTTTAATAATGATTATTTTTTGATCATCAAAAAGAGATTTAGTTAATAAATTCTCAATAAATTTATCTTTATCATCCAAAATATCTTTTTCCTCATAATTAAAAATATTTTTTTTATTTTTAATTATGTTTGTCGTAAATTCATTTTTTAAACCATCATTTTTGCCGTAGAACAAATACAATTTATTTAAATCAAGGTTAATTTTATTTATCTCAAAAGACTTAATTATCATTAAGTTCAATTATTTTTAATATTAATTTTTCTCTAATTGATGACGCAAAGTTTTTTTTAACATTTTTTTCGTAATTATTTTGTTCAAAAGAATTTGTATTGTTTTTTATATTTATGTTTTCTTTAAAGACTAAATTTTTATTACTTTCATTTAAACTTAAATTTATTTTTACATGAGCCAAAATATTATAATTTGTTGTAACGCCCGAAGAGTTTTTTGTAACAGCAATTTTTTGATAGTTCGAATTTAAAGCAATATTATATATATTATTTGAGGTGTTGTTTGAAAATAATTTTAATTCATTTTTAATCAAGTTATTAAACTCAATGTCACCTTCCATTCCAGTTATATTAATTTGAAAATTCTGAGATTTTTGATTTTTATAAACTGAGGTGTATCCACAACTATTTAATAATAATAAAAATAATATTAAAAGAATTTTATTCATAATTATTAAATAATTAGGTTTAAGAGTTTATTTTTAATATATATATTTTTTTTAATTTTTTTATTAGATAAATATTTGGTTAAATTTTCATCTTTATCAATTAACTTCATCAAATCATTTTCTTCCAAGTCTAATTTTGCATTAATTAAAGCTCTTTTTTTTCCATTTATTTGAATTACAATTGTATTAGTGTCTTCCTTAATTAGTTTCTCATCAAATTTTGGCCAAACTGTGCTCTCATCCTTTTCTTTTAAAGACTCAAAACATTCATTTGCTAGATGTGGAAGAATTGGCATCATTGTTATTAAAATTTTTTTATAATTTTCTAAAATTGTTTTTTTTTGGTAACCTTTAAATATTTCTTTATTTAGAAAAGAATGCATTTCATGTAAGTTTGCGACTAAAATATTGTAATGAAAATTTTCTAAGTTATCACTCATTTTTTTTATAAATTTATTGGTATATTTTGTGAGTTCAGAACTAATATCTTTTTTATAGTTTTTATTAATTTCTTCTTTAATTTTTTCATTAAGAATCCAAAGTTTTTGAATAAATTTAAATGAAGCTATGATACCTTCCTCAGACCATTGTACATCTTTTTCTGGCGGGCTGTCTGACAAAATGAATAGCCTCACTGAGTCTGCTCCATAATGATCAATTATATTTTCTGGATCTATAGTATTTCTCTTTGATTTTGACATAGATTCAGAAGGACCCACTTTTATTGAAACTGAAGGGTTCTTTTTTAAATATTTTTTACCTTCTCTAGAAATAATTTCATCTGGGCTAACCCAATTGTTATTCATATCTTTGTAGGTTTCATGACATACCATACCTTGTGTAAAAAGGCCTGTAAAAGGCTCTTTAATATTAAATTTTTCATTTTCATACGAAAGTGCTTGCATAAAAAATCTTGAATATAGTAAGTGCAATATAGCATGTTCAACACCACCAATGTATTGATCAACAGGCATCCAATAACTTATATCTTCATGAGAAAATCCATAGGAGGAGTTGTTGGGTGAGCAAAATCTTAAAAAGTACCAAGATGAATCAACGAATGTATCTAAAGTATCTGTTTCTCTTATAAAATCTTTACCATTAATTTTTATATTCTTCCATTCATTCAACTTGTCTAAAGGATTTCCGGTCTCCTCTAACTTATCAATTTTTGGAAGTTCCACAGGTAGCATATCTGTAGGTAGTTTGTGAGGGTTATTATTTTGATCATAAACTATTGGTATAGGACAGCCCCAATATCTTTGTCTGGAAACGCCCCAATCTTTCAATCTAAAATTAACTTTTTTTTCTCCTAAATTTTTTTGTTCTAAATATTCAATTGTTTTTATAATTGACTCATCTGGACATTTTAATCCATTTAAAAAATCTGAATTAAAAATATACCCAGACTCAGTGTATGCTTCGTTATTCACTTTAAAATTTAAATTATTTTTATCGGGAGTTACAACCGTCTTAACATCTAAATTATATTTAATAGCAAAATCTAAATCCCGCTGATCATGTGCAGGACAACCAAAGACAGCACCCAAACCATAATCCATTAAAACAAAATTAGCAAAGTAAACAGGGACTTTTATATTTTTATCTAAAGGATTGATTGCCATTAAATCGGTTTTAAAACCAATTTTTTCAGCATTAGCTATAGATTCTTCAGTGGTACCATTTTTAGAACATGTTTGTTTGAACTTTAAAAAATCTTTATCCTTTTCATAAAATTTTGATAATGGATGATCGATAGATAATGCTAAAAAAGATAGACCAAATAATGTATCTGGTCTTGTGGTAAAACATTTAATTTCATTAATTTCTTTTGAAGAAGATATTTTAAATTTCACTTCACATCCAAAAGATTTACCAATCCAATTTCTTTGCATCGTTTTAACTTTGTTAGGCCACTCATCAAGACCATCAAGGCTTTTTAAAAGTTCATCAGAAAACTTAGTAATATTAAAAAACCATTGATTTAATTTCTTTTTTTCAACTTCAGCACCTGATCTCCAACCTCTACCATCAATTACTTGTTCATTTGCAAGTACAGTTTTGTCAATCGGATCCCAATTAACATCTTGTTCTTTTCTGTAAACTAGACCCTTATCAAAAAGCTCTAAAAAAAATTGCTGTTGATGTTTATAATAGTCTAGAGAACAAGTTGAGATTTCCCTATCCCAATCAATTGAAAGACCAATTTTTTTTAATTGATGTTTCATATTAGCGATATTTGATTCAGTCCAATCTTTTGGATTTAAATTATTTTGTCTTGCAGCATTTTCAGCTGGCATTCCAAAAGAGTCCCAGCCCATAGGATGTAAAACATTGTACCCTTGTAATGCTTTGTAGCGTGCTAGTACATCACCTATAGTATAGTTTCTAACATGCCCCATATGTATTTTCCCTGATGGGTAAGGAAACATCTCAAGGCAATAAAATTTTTTTTTATCTTTAACTACTTTAGCAGAAAAAGTTTTTTTATCTTTCCAATATTGTTGCCACTTTTTTTCAACAGTTTTAAAATTATATCTTTCCACAAAAATTAGATTAAATATTTAATTTGAAGTGCTTTTATTTTCTTTTGCGTTTTCTTTGTAAAGTGCAGCCTTTTTGAGTATTTCTTTTTTAAGTTCTGTAACCAAGACATCATTTGTTTCAGTAAATTTACAGTTAAATAAACTATCAGAACATTTTCTATTAAATACCTTAATATTTAATGCATCGGATCTAATTTCATTTGTTGTAAACCTTATTGAAATTTTTATACTTTCATATGGAGAACTACTATCTGAATACCAATCTGTTATTATAATTCCCCCACTATAATTTACAGATGAAAGGGGCATAAAATCAATTATGTCTAATGAAGCTTTCCACAATGGATTTGAACTTGCAAAGTCAAAAACTCCACCTTTATTTTTACCAAATTCAGATAGCTTAAACCCTCTCCCTTCCTTAAGGTTTTGCTCTATCCTTTTTGCTGGATCAGCTGGAAATTTTCTGGCATCTCCACCTGGAAATTTACCTGGATTCTTATTACAGCCACTTAAAAAAAGCATAATTATCGCTAAAAAGGTAAATATATGGGGAATTCTATATATAATCATGATGATTTAAAAAATTTCTTATACAGCAAATCATCAAATTTTCCTAAATATATCAAAAATCTGTCAAAGTGATGCAAAAATGCAACACATATAGATATTATTACATTTAATGACTATTTTTATTAAAATTTAGCAAAAAAGTAATAAAAAAACACTGTTTATTATTAATAATTAACAAATAACAAAGGAGTAATTAATATGAACAATTTTAAAAAAATAGGTCTTACTGCATTAGCAGCATCACTTGTTTCAGTATCAGCTAATGCTGGCGAAATGTCAGTATCTGGTAGTGCAAGCTTGGGATTAGCTGGTTATTCAGGTGAAGAATTAGTATCTGGTAACGAATACTCAATGGGAAACCAATTAACTTTTTCTGGTTCAGGTGAATTAGATAATGGTTTAACTGTTTCTCTTAGTTTCGTGTTAGACCAAGGTGATGACAAAGGTACAAGTACTGCTGCTGACGATAATGCAGGTGCACCGTTTGACAGCCATTCACTTAAAATCTCATCAGACGCTATGGGAACTTTAACGTTCAATGGTGAAGGTGGAACAACTACAGCGAACATGATTGATGGTTCAGCTGCAGGTGACATCTGGGATAAGTTTGATGGTTTAACACATGCTTTAGGTTTAACTAACGCTGGTTCAGTTACTGCAACTGCAACAGCTGGAAATAATAGTTTTTACTATTCATCTCCAGAGCTAATGGATGGTTTAACTATTCAAGCTAGTTATGAGCCACAAACAGCAACTGAAAAAGCTGGAACTGGTTTAGGTTTAACTTACACTGGTGTAGAAGGTCTAACAGTTAATTATGCAGAAGCTGATGCAACTAATTCTACAGATGCATTAAGTGGTACTTCAACTGTAATGGGATTCTCTTACGCTATTGGATCATTTACAGCTGCATACGAAACTATGGAGTATGATGTAGATACAGCAGCAAGAGATCTTGATATGGACTCTATGGCTCTTACTTACACAGTAAATGATGAACTTTCTTTGACTTACGGTCAAGAAGAAATCAAGAGACAAGGAACTGACACAGAAGCTAAATACTCTGGTGTTTCAGCTGCATACACAGCAGGTGGAATGACAATTTCAGCAGGTATGTGGGATGCAAAATCTGCTGCATTCGACACTGGTTCTCACTCTGATTTAGAAAAATGGACTCTTGGAGCTTCATTTGCGTTCTAATTTAGTTTAGATTAAATTATAAAAGGGCCCCTTTTTAGGGGCCTTTTTTTTATTCAAAATAAGAAATTCCAGCAAACTCTTTGCAATTTACAAGTTTAAGAAGTTTGATATTTTTCTTTGAAACACCCCCTAAAACAACAATTTTTTTTTTCGTCAATTTAGAAAGACGTTTAAATTTATTAATTCCTAAAAAGTTTTTATTTTTTTTAAATAAAGAAGACAAAAAAATTTTATTAACTTTTTGAAGTTCTTTTAATCTCAATTCTTTAAGATTATGAGCTGAACCAATTATTTTAAAATTTTTGTGATAGTTATAACCAATGTGACTAAATTTTTTATTAAATGACGGGATATAAGCTCCGTCTAGATTTAGTTTAATAGCAAGTTTAACGTCATTAGATAAATAAAATTTTAAGCCTTTTTTTTTACAATGGTTCTTTAATTTTAAAATTTTCGTTTCATCAATTTTTTTTGAACTATAATTTCTATAAATAATAATAGTTTGTTTGTTTTGTTGATCAATATTGTTTGTATCAAAATTACTAATAAAGTAATATTTTGTATTTAAATTATTATGCATAATACAGTTAAAAATTTAATTAAAATTGAAGAAGAAATTAAATTAAATTTAAGTGATCCCAAGGTGCTTAATTTACCAAAAATTATAGCAGTATCCAAGACTTTTAAAATTGATAAAATCATACCACTTATTGATTATGGTCATATAGATTTTGGTGAAAATAAAATTCAAGAAGCAATAGATAAATGGACTAAAATTAAATCTGACAATTCAAATATAAAACTTCATATGATAGGTAAACTACAGACCAATAAAGTTAAATTTGCAGTGAAATTATTTGATTATATTCATTCTGTAGATAGTCAAAAATTAGCAAAAAAAATTGCTGATGAGCAATTAAAAATTAATAAAAAATTAAAAACTTTTATTCAAGTAAATATTGGAAATGAAAAGCAAAAATCAGGTGTTAACAAAACTGAGCTTGGTGATTTAGTCTTATATTGTAAAAAAATTAACTTAGATGTTATTGGTTTGATGTGCATACCACCAGTAGATAGTAGCCCCTCTACATATTTTAAAGAAATAAATTTATTAAATACTAGTTTTGATTTTCCTGAACTTAGTATGGGGATGTCTTCCGATTATATAGAAGCTTCAAAAAACTTTGCATCTTATTTGAGAATTGGTTCTAGTATTTTTGGTAAAAGAGCCTAAGATATCTTTATTCTAGAATTTTTTTTTAATATTTTCAACATTATCAAAAAATCATTTTTTCTTAAAGCAATGCATCCTGCGGTTGGCTTATAATTTTGAGTAAGATGTATAAATATACAACTTCCTAAGCCTACGATGGGTTTTTTTGTATTATAATTTATGGGTATTAATAAATCATATTTATGATCTTTTCTTTTTAATTTTTCATGTTTTACTTTATTAGTAATTTTGATTAGTTGGTTATATTTTTTTGGAAAATTAACATCATCACACCAACCCATATTTTTTTTTATTTCTTTTACTTTCAATAAAGTTTTGGGCTTGCTCATTCTATCTCTTCTCTAACATAGATCTCCAATTGTAAAAGTGCCCAAAGGTGTTTTATAATCGCCTTCTTTTTTTCTTCTTGTTACACCTTTTTTTCCGATAGAACACTTGAAATAAAAATCGTCCATTTGAAGAGTATGTTTATTTTTTAAAAAAATTGTCATAATCTAATAATATATGAATAATCAAAATATAATAGTTTATCGATTTAACCTTTTATACCTAATACTTAAAGAGATAGAAGCAGATATACATTTTAAGATTATTGATATTTCAGATGAAAAAGGTTTAGCAAACGAAATAAAAAATCTTAATAATTATCTAATCATCACTAAAAAACAAATTTTAAAATTTAACAATCAATTTATTTTAAGTCAGCTACCCATTAAGCTTTTTAAGCTGATTGAAAAACTTAATATCGAGTTTTTAAAACATCAGTTTGCTGAACAGTCACAATTTATTATTAATGATTATATCATAGACATTAATGCTAGGGAAATATCCTCAAAAAACATTAAACTAAAACTTACAGAAAAAGAAGTAAACACAATAATTTATCTTTCAAAAGTAAATAAAGCGATAAGTATTAATGAATTACAAACTATAGTTTGGGGCTACAGTCCTGATATAGAAACACATACGGTAGAAACTCACATTTATAGACTTAGAAAAAAAATCTCTAAAAATTTTTTAGATGATAACTTTATAATTAGTAAAGATAATGGTTATCAAATTAAATAAAAAAAACCCTATTATCAAAGATTTATACTCTAAAAAATTTAAGCTAAAAGTGCTTAAACCTAAAAAAGGGAAGGGTAGCTTTAAAAGAAAGAAAAATTAGCCTTAAAGTCTTGCACCGATTTGCTGAATTACTTTAGAGGACATCTCGGTACCTTTTTTCAAACTTTCTTCAATTGATAATTTATTAATATAACCGTGTAGAAACCCAGCAGCAAAAAGATCACCAGCACCTGTAAGATCTAAAACTTTAAGATTTTTTTTTATACCAGTCTCAATAATTTCTTCACCATGAATTGCAACAGCTCCTTTTTCACCTCTCGTGACAACTACTAACTTTTTAAGTTGTTTTGCAAAATTAATTACTTCATTAAAACTTTTTGCTTCAATTAATGATGAAATTTCTTGTTCGTTAGCAAAAGTTATATCTAGCTTGTTTTTAACTAAGTTCAAAAAATGAGGTTTGTGTCTATCTACACAAAATAGATCAGAGAGTGACATAGCAACTTTGTTTGCATTATTTATAGCTTTATCAAAAGCTTTTTTGGGCTCTCCTTTATCCCATAAGTAACCTTCTAAAAATATTATTTCACTACTTTTGATTGCATCAGAACTTACATCATCTTCATTAATTTTTCCTGCTGTTCCTAGGAAAGTACACATTGTTCTTTCTGAGTCTGGTGTTACTAATATTAAACATGTTCCAGTTGGTAATTCCTCTTTCTTTTTAATATAAATATACTCTACACTTTCTTTTTTTAATCCTTTTTCGTATTTGCTTCCTAATTCATCATCTGAAACTTTACCAATAAAACCTGTTTTATTACCAAGCTGAGATAACCCAACTATCGAGTTTGCAACAGATCCACCAGAAACAGTTTTTTCAATTTTAAGATTTGTTAATAAATTTTTGAATTCATTTTCATCAAATAATAATTTCATTGTACTTTTTGTAAGATTATTTTTGATAATAAAATTATCATCAACTTTACAAATGACATCAACTATTGCATTCCCTATCCCTAAAATTTTCATATTAAGCTTTTTTTGTAATAACAGGTTTTTTTCTATTTGGATAGCAAGTAGTACAAATTTTACAACTTAAACCAAAACAATCCCTTGCCTTGCAATATTCCCTCCCATAAAAAATTATTTGTAGATGAAGTTTGGACCAACTTTTTTTAGGAAATATCCTTTTTAAATCTTTTTCAGTTTCGGATACATTTTTTCCATTTGTTAAACCCCATCTTTGAGCAAGTCTATGAATGTGGGTATCAACCGCAAAAGCTGGGTATCCGAAACCTTGAGACATTACCACACTCGCTGTTTTGTGACCTACACCAGGTAATTTTTCTAGCTCCTCAAAAGTTTTTGGTATTTTACCATTGTGTTTTTCCAAAACCTGTTTTGACATTAAGTAAATACTTTTGGCTTTAACTCTAAAAATACCAATTTTTTTAATCAATCTTTCAATTTTTTTTTTTCCCAATTTTACAAAATGTTCTGGTCTAAAGTATTTTGGATATATATTTTTTGTAACATTGTTAACATTAACGTCTGTACATTGTGCTGAAAGAAGTACAGAAATTAATAATGTGA
>Ga0222717_10004593_pt1 | contig 10129 bp, 8 predicted proteins | sample C33_18DmetaG_FD_165053 | JGI IMG/M metagenome (GOLD analysis project Ga0222717, IMG submission 165053) | Estuarine water microbial communities from San Francisco Bay, California, United States - C33_18D | ecosystem: Environmental > Aquatic > Marine > Unclassified | place: USA: California...
ATGGTACTGTTAAATATTTTCTTTGTTGTAATGATAATTTACATTTATGTCTAGTAGGTTTATTACCATGTTGTAAACGAGATTCACTATTGACATTGCATCCACCAACACCATTATTATTTCCGACACCACCTTTAAAAAAAATATTAGGTTGATTAGTAGCAAAATTAATTGGTTTTTTCATTCCACAATTATTTGATACATAATTTGTAGTTAAATATGTTTCTGTTTTATTATTTTGTGTATCTCTAGCTGTAATACCACAATTATCATTTCCAATTCTTGAAAGAGAATTAAACATATAATTATATGCACCTGACATAATATAATTATAATAGATATTTTATTTTTTATTAATTAGCAAAATACTTCATCACCCACTTTTACATCTTTACATGATGGCATGTTACCATAGCAATATTTTGCAAATGCTTGTTGGTCATTTGGTATTTGTGTATTTGGCATAGTATGAAATTGTCTCATGGAATGGTCTAGTTGCATATGATCTCCTAAATCTCTAAATAAATTTTTTTTCATTCCAATATTTGCAACTTTATTATTTATATCTTTTTCAATATCTTCATCATAACAAGGTGCTGCTGGTTTTCTTTTTGGATTATTATCAATTTCTGTCAACATAACATTCATCATTGGATTGTTATTTGTAGGTTTTTTAAATTTTTTTTCATCTTTATCAAACATCTCTTTTATATTTGTAAATTCTTCTTTAACAGGTTCAATATTATTTTTACTTTTTCCTGCTTTTGATTTATAAATCATAACTATTATACCTATTGTAATTAGAGATGTTATAGGTATTTTAATAGATTTTGTTAAAAAATATCCCGTTAATGCTAGTAATATAATTAATCTAGTAATAGCATTTAACTTTTCTGGATAATCTAAATTTTTTGTAGGCCATATTTGTGTAATATATTCTTTTTTTAATAAAATATTAGGATTATTTAACCAAAAATTATCACTCATAATATATATATATTGGGTTTTATTTTTTCTTTTTTTTCCTATTGCGTTTTTTCTTTCTTTTCGTTTTTATAGAACCCGTTATTTTTTCATTCTCTGTTTTTGCTTCTTTTAGTTGTTTTTCTAATAATCTAATTTGTTCATCTTTACTTTCATTTTTTGCTGCTAATTTCGCCCTCATTCTTTCTTTCATTTTTGATAATTTTATATTTTTATTCATATGACTTTGCATTGCATTTACATTCATTTTCCCTTTTGTCATTGGTATACCCATATTACTAAACATTGATGACATATTTTTCATTCCTGGAACAGTATTCATTTTTTTTAAGAATTCACTAGCTTCTTCCATTAATTCACTTTCCTTTATTTCACCTGATTTTAATTTTTCATCTAAAGATTTTCCTACTTTACCTATCATTTTCATTAATTTACCTGGATCACTAAATAACTTTTTAAATATATCACTAACTGAATTTTCATCTTCTAAATCAATATCTAAATCTAAATCTTTTAATGTTTCTTCTGTAATTTTTTGTGCTAATTTACCTAAATTACCTTCTAAAATACCATTTAAATGGTCGTGGATTTCTTCGGGGTCAGGAAAATTACTATCATCATCATCATCATCATCATTTTGAAAAATATTTGACATATTTTTCATTGTTTCTTCTAATTTCTCCTTTAATACGCTTTCATCTATTGCTTCAAAAAGTTTTGCTGTGTCACCGAATGTTTTAGATTCATTTAAATCACCTACTATTGAAAATAGTGTCAATTGTAAATATTTCCAAATAATTTCCTTTGTTTTATCACTTATATTCTCCATCATAATTGTTGAAAAATCTATCCCTGGTAAAAAAAAAGTATTTGTATCTTCATCCATAAACATTTTTTCATTTTGATATAAAATATCAAAGAACCTTTCAGGATATAAAGTTTTTATATATTCATATAAATTATCTAATGATTCACTATGATAGTCTTTTTCTATTATATTTTTTAAATTTATATCTAAATTTTCCTTATATTCGGGAAATGAAGTCAAAATATCTTTTGTAAAATCTTTTAAAATTTTATATAATTTACCTTTTTCTTCGGTTTTTCTTCCAGTGGGTTCTTCATATGATGATTCTTCCATGTATATATTTTAATAATTAATTATTATTTAAATATATGTTTTGAATTTATTTATTTTTATACATTTCGCATATTTTTGTTAAATTTTGTACGTATTTTATCACTTTTTCCCTATTTTCTTCATTTAATTTTATTAATTCCATTCTTACTGTACTAATAATTTCTAATACTTTATTATTATCATTCGTATCGATTTCATTTGAATAATCCTTATTTATAAAAAATGTAAAATCACCATTTTTTATTTGTTCTTTATAAGGAATATATATATAATTATACCAACCTTTAATGAATATACTGGGATTTACCTTTTTTGTAGTATTTATAAATAAAATTGCTGTTTTTATATCAGAGCTTTTTATAACACTTTGAATATCATTTAAAAAATCAACCAAATGTGTATTAAAAACTTTTAATAGACTCATCGTATGTTTTATTATTATATTTAATGTTTAAATATCTTTTTTTCTAAAAAAAAACATTTACATTGTTATCTTTATATCTTTTTCACGATCACTTTGTATTTTACCTAAATCTACTTCACCTATTTTATCAGGCTCATAATCATCTTCAGGTGTTTCTATTTTTTGATAACTATTATTTATGCTACTATAATTATGCATCATTCTTAATCCACCATTACCCTTTGCTGATAGATCTTCTGCAGATAAATCTAAATAAGAAAAATTATCTGATTGTAAAGTACCCATTTCACTAGTTGAAAATGCCATTGGTTCCATGTTATTATTTGTAGCTATTTTCTTTTCTACCTCTTGTTGTGGTTTCAAATATTCCATAACCTTTTCCATACCACCCAATACTATATTTCCTTTATTTAAAAGTAATAAAGATGGTACTATTTTTACAGTATTTGGTAATAGTAATTTTTGATTATTATCTAATATTATATGTGTTTCTCCATTCGCTTGTTTTTCCCTTACATCTATACAAATAAAATGTAATTGATTTTTCGTCTTTGTTTTACTTAATAAACGTAATAAATTTTTACAATGTTGACAATATTCACTATAATATAAAATAGAACTCATTAAATTAATATTATTAATATTTTTAAATATAAAAAATCTTTATATAATATATAATATATGTTATCCTTCGCAAAATCTGATAATTTAAAAAAAACCAACGAGTTTAATAATGAAAAAATTTATTTATTTCAGCAATTTTTCATACACCCACATGATAAAAGACAAGAAGAGATAAAATTCTGTTTAAAAAAAAATATTGAAAATAATATTATTGATAAAATATTTTTATTAAATGAAAGAATTTATAAAGATTCCGAACTTGGTATTTCTTCAAATAAAATTATACAAAAAAAAATTAAAACAAGACTTTCTTATAAAAAATTATTTAATTATATTAATAAAAAAAATATAAAAGGATATATTGTTTTTTCAAATAGTGATATTTTCTTAGATAATACCATTGATAATATTAGAAGAACAGATTTTCATAAAAGTAAAAATTTTATTTCATTATTAAGATATGATTATAATATTTCTAATAAAAAAAGTAAAATTTTTGGACCTAGATTTGATTCACAAGATACTTGGATTTTACATACAGATAATATTCCTAATAAAGACGTTATTGATTTATTTGATTTTAATTTTGGTAAACCAGGATGTGATAATAAATTAATATATTTAATGGAAATACTTGGATATAAAATTTATAATATACCTAAATTAATTAAAACTTATCATGTTCAACACTCAAAAAAAAGAGATTATACAAGAGATGATTTAGTTCCTAGACCACATATATATTTAGAACCTTATGGATATTCTACTAAAAAATCAAATATTGAGGCATATGACACTGCTATAGATATGACTGAAAATTTAACAGTATTTAATTATAATGATAATATAAAATTTTATAATTTCATAACAGATAAAATTAATTCAAAAAAAAATTTTTATATTCCAAAACTTTTAAATATTGAGTGCTTATATAGTTATGCTATAGAGACAATTATTCAAAAAAAACAACCAGTAGACCCAGAAGAGCTAAAAAAATTATTAATTATATTAGGTGAAAAATCTTTTATATTTTATGATAGTGCTGAAACATCAGTCAATTATACTAAGCTATATAATATTAGTATTGCACAATCTGAAGTATATACGTGTTATGAATTATATAATAGTAGTAATAACGGAATTAGAAAAGGATTGGATTTTTTTCAAAAAAAAAATTTAGAAAAGAAAAAAATTTGGGAAAATGTTTTTAATATTGGGGCATTTATTAATAATTACCCTTGGACTATCGCTTTATCTAATAAAAAAATATTGATTATATCACCATTTTCTGATATAATTTCAAAACAAGGTAATAAAAAAGAATATTATGGTGTTAATTTATTTCCTAATTGTAAAATACAATGTTTAGAATTTAAAACTGAGCGTATAGAAAATTATAATAGCGACCAAATTATGAGTATATATATGGAAAATTTAAAACATTTCGAGTTTGATGTTGTATTATTGGATACATATGGATATGGAAATATATTAGCACATTATATTAATAAAACCATTGGAAAAACAGCAATAAATGTTGGTGAGCTTTTACCATTGTATTTTGGAGTATATAATGATGAATATGAAAAAGAAAATCCTGATATTATTAAACTTTATAAAAATGATAAATGGGTAAAATTATAAATAAATGTAAAATATTATAAATAAATGTAAAATATTATAGATTAAATATATAAATGAATAAAAAAACAAAAATTTTTTTATTTTTAATTATTTTATCAATATATTATTTATTTCAAAATATTTTTTATAAAAAATTAGAATCTTATCATAAAATACCTTTTGGTATTATAGAAAATATGGATGTTAATTCTAATATTAAAAGGGGTAAATTATTTCTTATCCCGGAATCATTTGGATTTAATGTACCCGAAATCACAAATATTTCTGGAGGATTAATTCCTAGAAAAACTGCCATAAAATATTTTGATAAGGTTATTGTATGTGCTAATTCTGCTAATTACTCAAAGGGTGACCCTAAAAATATCATGAAAAATCAATGGAAACATAAAAAAATATCTATTTTGGGTTTACCTATTGAAAAATGGGCTTTCGTTTGTTGTAATGACCCTACTTATCCTGGAAAAGCTGCTAATGAATTAATACCTAATCTTATAACTGATTATCCTGATATAAAAGGATTTATTATAGATTATGAAGACCCAAAATCTGTAACTGTATTCGCAAAAGTTTTTAAAGAATTAAAAAAAAATAATCCAAATAAATATGAGTTTGGTATTATTGGGTTTAGAGGAAATTTTGATGGTTGGAAAGAATGGTCAAAAAATCATGGAAATTTTTTATATGATTATTATTTTAATGAATTATATACTGAAGGAATGTATTATAATGAACCAAATACATACTATAGTATTGGTGATAATGCACCAAAACCTTGGAATAATGTAACATGTCCTTCAGATAATCATGATGATATTAAAAAATTCTGGTATTCTGCTTCTAAATCTTGTGATGGAAAATCAATAATACCTACTGTATGTGGTGCTGGTAATTGCCAAGAAGTTATATGGAAAAAAAAATCAGATATTAAAAACCCAATATCTAGTGATATAAATAATATATGCTTTGATGAACGATTGTCAGGTAATTTTATAGATAAATTATTAAAAGGTAAAGAAAACATTGTCCCTGGTAATAATTTTTCTATTTGGTATGGTACAGGTAAAGCAATATCAAAACCCCCAACTGAACCTGTAGATTGTGGTCCAAAACCATCCCTAAATGGTAATTGGGGTTGTTATAATTCATGGTAATAAATTAATATATAATATATAATATATATTAATGGAAAGCAATGAAATAATAATATTGATTTTATTATTAGTAGCATTAATTTTAATATTAAGATTAATTAGAATAAAATATATTCCGGTAAATATTAACAAACCCACCTCCCATACAAATATAGGTGGATGTAAAGGTACTAGATTTGGGTGTTGTGGTGATGAAAAAACAGCATGTTTTAATTATAATTGTTCTAATTGTCTACTAGATGCTACACCAGCATTAGGAACTTATGATTCTCCTAATTTAGGAAATTATAAAAAAAAAAAGTCAGTAAAATCTTCAACTATACAATTTATAGACCCAATAACTGTGGGACCCTATACAAAACAATCAACTCATCTAGAATCGGTCCGCTCAGAAGATTATAACGAAACAGATAAACTTTTAGAATTCACACCATTTATTGAATGGGTAACAACAAGCAAGAATCTAAAAAATAATTTTAATGAATTACATTCTTCCTCTACTGTTTCTAATCCTATGTCAAAGGATTCTCAACATTTAAAAAATAATTTTAATGGATTACATTCTTCCTCTACTGTTTCTAATCCTATGTCAAAGGATTCTCAACATTTAAAAAATAATTTTAATGGATTACATTCTTCCTCTGCTGTTTCTAATCCTATGTCAAAGGATTCTCAACATTTAAAAAATAATTTTAATGGATTACATTCTTCCTCTACTGTTTCTAATCCTATGTCAAAGGATTCTCAACATTTAAAAAATAATTTTAATGGATTACATTCTTCCTCTGCTGTTTCTAACCCTATTTCTGGAGCACCATCTACTCATGACAATGTGGTCACAAAAAACCAATCGAATCGAAAAGAAGTCAATGTGTCACCAAAGGGTTTTAAAAAACAGCCAAAAGTACAAAAAAATCAAACGGTAACACCAGAACAAAAAAGTGCTGCATTATATGGTTTGCATGGCGGAGACTGTGAAAAATATAAAAAAAATAACATCTCAAACAACAACTACGTTTCATGTATTCATGCACGAGACAAAGACACACCTTTTATAAAGCCATATAGAGCACCGACAAGAATTCCTTTGCGTACCGGGGGTGTAACAACACCATTTGATAAAAACAGAACCCGTATAAAAAAATGCCGTGATTGGGCTAATTTTTCTGAATGGCCATCCATCCTCTACATCAGTCCTGAAGAACTAACAAGTGCTTGTGTGAAAGGTCTAAGACAAGAAGATTGTCATCACGGTCTAAAGAAAGCCAAAACCATCACTGGCAGAATGTGGAAGTTCTATGTATGTAATCAAGCCAAATGGAATTTGATGAAACCAACACACACAAATAACATACCCAAATACCCCCCTGACCTGGTGAAGATGTGGGACAAATCAGACGCAAAATACGAAGCCTACCAGAAAGACCAAGCGGAAGAGGAAAGAGCAGTGAAGATGCACGGTCAAGGGTGGTGGTTATAGGTCTACATGGTTTAATGTTATATATTAATAATGTTGTATATAGGATCTATGACTGGTATATCGGTATATCACGTATAACTTAGATATCGAATACCACAGTGGACTCCAGAATTTAGTTAATGTTAAAAAGCATTTAAGCTATATAGGGTATTATCAATCATAGACGACAAATTATATATGGTTTAAAGGGAAATCGAAAAAAAATAGAAAAGACGCTAATATATTATACAAATTATGGTGGAGATTGATTTGACAGTTCAAATAAAAATAGGGAATTATCTAATTTTAATCGCTTTTGTCTAAAAATTAAGAGTTAATAATTATTATAATACTTTAAAAAAAATGAAAACATTTATATGATTTATTAATATATATATTATTAATAAAAAATTGATTAAAAGATATAATTTTATTAATATAAATAAAATATGGAATCAACAAAAACACAATCATCATTTGTTAGTAGTAGAAACAATCATGGTAACATAACAAATTTCCAAATAGAAAATATAAATTATAGTATAGCAAATGCTATACGTAGAACAATTTTATCTGATATTCCTGTATTAGGTTTTAAAACATTCCCACATCATGAAAATGATGCAAATTTTATTAAAAATACAACACGGTTAAATAATGAGATTTTAAAACAAAGATTAAGTTGTATCCCAGTACACATAAAAGATTTAAACAGTGATTATAAAAATTTAGTGATAGAAATAAAAAAAGTAAATGAAAGCGAATCAATAGGATATGTAACAACTGGAGATTTTAAAATTAAAGATATAACAACAGAAAACTATTTATCAGAAAATGCGACACGTAAAATATTTCCTGTGGATCCAATAACAAAAGAATATATTTTATTTTGTAGATTAAAACCAAGAATTTCGAGCGAATTACCAGGAGAAGAAATTAATATTGAGGCAAAACTTTCAATAAGAACAGCAGAAGAAAATTCAGCATATAATGTAACTAGTACGTGTTCTTATGGGATGACAGTAGATAAATTTTCACAGGATAATAAATGGCAGGAAATAAGTAGTAAAATAATTACTGATGAAATGGAAAAGGAAAATATTAATATTATAAAGCAAAATTGGTATAATCATGAAGGAAAGAGGTATATAATAAAAAACTCATTTGATTTTATATTAGAAACAATAGGTATTTATACAAACAATGAAATTATGGATATGGCATGTAATATTTTAATAGAAAGATTGACATCGTTATCAAATTCAATTCAACAAGATGAACTAAATATAAGTAAAAGTATTTCAACTATAAAAAATTGTTATGATATAATTTTACCAAATATAGATTATACAATTGGTAAAGCAGTAGAATATATGTTAAATGAAAAATTTTATAAATCAGAAGATAACAAAAATTTATCATATATTGGTTTTATAAAACTTCACCCACATGATTCACATTCAATAATTAGAATGGCATTTATAGATGGCGCGGATATGGGTGGTGATATGATAACTATATTTAAACAAAATATGATAAATGGTTGTAGATTTTGTATAGATATTTTCAAAGATATTAAGGGTGATTTTGTCTAATCACTAGTCATAGTTTCTTGTATAGTTTGCTTAGTTAATTCATTATTAACTTTTGTTTTGTGATTTTTTTTTCTATATGAATAATTTATTGAATACATAAGTTTAGCAGGATGAATATCATTGACATATTCGATTACTTCACGAAATGAAATATATTTACCATCTTGTTTTAATATATTTAAATATCTTTGATGAAGATTCCACATATGTATTTTAAATTGATGTGGAAATAGTTTTAATTTTTGTTTTTTATTAATAAAACAATCATAATAATTTTGATGTAATTGTCTAGTCCAATCATGAAGATTATTTCTATATTTATTAAATAATTGAGAATATTCTGGGTAATATTTCAAACATTCATTAACTAAATTACTCTGTCTGAGAGAGTAATATTGAAATTGCATTTTTGGATTATTACCTTTTAATTTTTTAACATATTCATATGCTTTATTCCTAATTTTAGTTCTTTCTCCTGATTTATTCTTAATGATAATGCCTACTAATTTGTATTCATTACGTGTTTCTAAATTTTTAATTGTATTTTCAATATCATCCCATGAATTAACATTTATAAAATTTTCAGGATATGGTATATTTAAACTTTTAGCAATAGTTTGTGAATCTAGTTGAATAACTTCAAAATCATTAAATTTATAAACATTTGTAAGATAAATTTTATTTACTTCATGTTGTAATACAATTTTATTTTCTTTATGTTGTAAAACAAAACTATAAGATTTATCTTTATCAAATAATTCTAAATTAATACCTTGACTTTCAATTATCTCGAAAAACATTTTTCTAAAAGAATATTTAGCATCAAGAAAGAATTTACCATAAGCACCAAGAACACTTCTAGTAGAAATTTCCCATTCTTTTGTTAGAGGATTTATGAATAAATTAATCATAGTTCCTTCAATATATTTTTCTACTTTACAATCACAAAGTGTATTTTTATTTTTAAAATCTAAATAATTAAAAGATTTTTGAGGTGAGAAAGATAAAATTTTCTTTCCATCAGTAATTATTGATCTAAACATACCAAGTGATTTAGTATTATCAGTATCAATCTTAGATTTATCATATTTTATAATATATAAAATT
>Ga0222717_10004594_pt1 | contig 10128 bp, 5 predicted proteins | sample C33_18DmetaG_FD_165053 | JGI IMG/M metagenome (GOLD analysis project Ga0222717, IMG submission 165053) | Estuarine water microbial communities from San Francisco Bay, California, United States - C33_18D | ecosystem: Environmental > Aquatic > Marine > Unclassified | place: USA: California...
TATCTGTACCCCAAACGATACTTGCATTAGCAACATCTGTTACCAAATCTTCAAATCTATCAACAATACTTTGTTTTGTAATGTTACCTGTTATCGCCATGTTTCTGTGCCTTTAATAATTTCATTAAACTTTTCGGAGCACCACATATGTCGCCTTGCCATGCAAGTTGGTGACAATCACCACCACAATACATGAATACGGGACACTCATAACATCTAGGATCCCTACTACGCTCACATGCGATATTCTTAATTCTTCGTGGACTATTTATAAGACTTTTTATATCGTCATCAATATGACCAAACTGTTCTTCAGGAGCTGCATTTGGACAACCGGATAGTGTACCATCTGCGTTTATTGTATATAGTTTTTCTTCACAATCTCTACAAAATGTGCCACCTTTAAGAAAACCTGTTTCAAATTTGTTGTAGATTGTTTCCATAAATTCATTTTCAAACCAATCTCTTGTACCATATTGTTCAGATTGTTCGTGCATCTTTAGAAACCAAGCATCTTGTTCTATGTTTGTAGGAAATATCTCAGGATGTAATAATGCATTACCATTACCTGTTAATCTCTCTAATGCCATTTCTTGGACACCAAGGTCTCTCACCCATTTTAATAATTCTATAGGTTCAATATTGATTGTATCTTTTGTGATTGATATAAAAAGTTTAACAGTTACACCTTGACTTAATAGATATTTAACATTTGCTTCCCACAAACTCTCTTGTTTTCTATTTTCAAATCGTATCTTAGGATCCCAACTTGTACCAATACGACTATTTAAAGGACCTTTGATAAAGTCCATATGTTCGTCTGTAAGTTTTAATACTAGATTAGTTGTGATGCCATAAGAACTGTTTGGCCATAAATCTTTTGTTTCTTCATAAAATAATTTCATATGAGAAACCGGTGCTAAAAAAGGTTCACCGCCGTGAAACTCAAAATGCATTGTATCGTTTGGTTTATAAGCTTCGCCGTGTAATCGTTTTACCCAATCGGCAGTTTTGTGAGGATTAAAATAGATTTTGGCACCATTGATGCCATTTGTAAAACAGTGTTTACAATTTAATTGACAAGTTTCAGTTGTCTTTACATAAATCATTCTATTCATCATTATATCCTATACTCAATGCCCAAGTGTCAGGCTCACTATCAACTTTATGTTTTACGCCAGATGGTATATGTATGCCTTCACCTGTCGATACGGTAAACACATCATCATTCATATGTACATATTTTTTGCCTTTAACGACATATAAGTACACATTTGTATCGTCTTTGTGTTCTTTAAATGAAAAACCACCTTTGTTATTTACAAATAGGTGATTACTATTAATCTCTTTATCAAACTTAATTTGTTTGTGATAATTTGTGTCGTCTAATCCTTCGACTTTGATATTTGGGAAAGTTTCCCATTTTTCAATCCATTCAGCAAAAGAACATTTGTCTTTGGCAAAATGGTCATTGCCGTCTTTATCAATTATTTGAATTTGATAATCGGCAAATCTATCGTAATTAAGGACTTCATTTCGCAAATTGTTCATCATAACAGAACTATTTATTATAGTCTGCCGACAACAACCTCGATAGTACCGACTTCTGGTGAGTTATAATCTTGTAATGCTTTACCGACAACCATACCTAGTTGTGGGTTATTGTCTGCGATACCGATACCACCAGTACCACCATTGACAATCATATCACCTTTATTAATTCGACCTTGTACTTTACAGAATACTCGACCTTGTAAAGCAACATCAACTGTTAAACCTTCCATATGACTGTTCATTAAGTAAGCAGGATTTGTTGATACAATACCTGCAACAGCTCTTGTTCTTTCAGAAGCAATTGTAACTTCAGCATCACCACCAAACATAACAATTGTGCCTGGTTCATACACTTTGTCTGAGGAATATTTCTCGGCCAAGTCGGCGTATTGAGCTGATGAAGCAGTTGTACTTAAAATATTTGTACTTGGATTATAAGTTAAACTTGTGTCTGTTTCTAAACCTTGGTTACCTGTAGCGCCGTCAGCAAATGTTATATAAACTGTTTCGTTTGCTGTATTGTTGGCATTCAATTCAACCAACTGTGCAACTGAGGCAGTACCAGTAATTGTGTTAGCAGAAAGTGTATCTACAACAAGTGTGTCTGCACTTAAATTTAATTTTGCAGCTCTAATTGTACTATCAGCAATATCAGCGTTTACAATAGTACCATTTAAAATCATTGTACTTGTAACTGTGCCTGTATCACCTGTTGTTACAAGATTTGCATTGGCACCTAAAGATGGTATTGAAACTGTTACATCTGCACTAGGACCTAATGCTTTTAATGTTAATTCGTTTGCGTCAGCAGTTGCACCTTCAAATACGATACCTTTAGCCGCACCTGTTAAAACAAATTGTTCTGAAGTAGAAATATCACCAGTAGCAGTAATTGTAGTGCCTGAAACTACACCAGATGACACCACTGAGGTAAAAGTACCTGTGCCACCTGTAATCGCACCAGATGTTGACAAACTATCTGTGCTTAATGAAATAACTGAACTGTCAGAAGCAGTAATTGTATTTCCTGAAATTTGAATTGAACCTAGTGTTGATGTACCAGTTGTAGTTAAGTTATTAGTGACTGTTAAGTTATTTGAAATAGTCACATTATTTGGTAAACCAACTGTCATAGTATCTGTAGCAGATACAGTAACTTCTACCTCATTTGAAGTACCCAACATAAAAATAGTTTGACCAGCACCAATCTGCTGTCTAGTAGATGATGCATCTTCTATAAAGATACCTAATGAGGCAGCGACCTGAGAAGACAATTCATTTACTGCACCAATAACTGAGGTAGCAGAAAGTGTTGGGTCAAGTGTAGCAATATCACCAAAATCATTAGCCGCAAGAGCATTGAATTGCGTTCTAAATGTTTCTAGTGTATCTGTAACTGATATACTTCTAACGGCCATTGTTCTTTCCTAATTCTAAAATCATTTGTTTAATTTCAAGCATTTCTTTTTTTAAACTATTTATTTCTCTACAAGCATCTTTAATTTGGTCAGAATGTGTTTGTCTTGCTCTCATTCTTTTCATATAAATTTCGTATTCAGTAACATTTGTATTAACGATAGCACTTGACCTCATATCTCTAACTAAACCATCATGTCCTTCTACTTTTAATTTTGTCATAGTCTTATACTGCTAAAGCAATACCTCTCATATCTCTAATTCTTGGTGGATAAGCAGAAATACTACCTTTCATCACAATCTTAATTTGGAAAGCAGTAAAGTCTGATAGTCCAGTTGCTGTGTACTTGTATTCTTTAAATGTTATATCATCTTCAGCTGGAGTTACTGTAACATCTTCCTCACCCGCTGTATTGAATGGTACAAATGATAAGTTATTAATATCGTCTGTAATTTCAGATGATGTAATTCTGTAATACACTTCTACTTCGGAAGATGAACGAACATTTGAAGTCAATCTAACATCTAATGCTGTTGAAGCATTTTCTAAAGTAATAGGTCTTGTAACATATGTAGCTGCGTTTGAACCACCAGTTGGATTTGTTTCTGCAACAAAGTCAGGTGTATTGCCACTTGTTGGTGTATTTAATCTGTTTTGAATTGTAAACATACTAACTCTGGATAAATCAACAACAGGTGTCAATTTAGTATTAGTCGTTGTTAAGTTTACATTTACAAATAATGATTTGCCGTTATATGTACTTGACATTTCGTTAGTTGCGTTAATAGAACTAGCAATCATTTTTGGCGCTGTAAAGTAGATGTTATCGTTAGGTACAACTGAAACTCTTGCTGAAGTACCTTGTAAAGCAAATTCTGTTTCTGAACCGTGTATTGAACGGCCAGATGTTGTTCTAATATTTGCTGTAATAGTTGTGCCAGGAACTTCCATAGTTTGTAAGTTTAATGTAGCAACATCATACAATCTATTTTGTGTCGCTGTAATACCTGTGCCACCAACATCACCTGAAGCATTTGCTGTTCCGGCAGTTGTAATGTCATAACTATCTAAAGTTACATTTGAAATACTTGTGTATGTTCCGTTAATAGCAGAACCTAAAATACCATTGTAAGATGTAGAGTTATCAAAACCTGCAATCGTTACATTGTTATTTGTTCCGTGCATACCGTGGTTTTTATGGAAAATTCTAATTACACCAGAAGCATTTGCTGTTCTTGCTGGGTTTTGTTTTAATGTTTTAACTGGTAATGTATCGTTAACAAGTGTAAGAACACCAGCAACATTTGAATACTCAGCTCTTTTAATTTTGAATTTTAAGTCTTCTTGTTGGTCAGCAGTCCAAGTAGTACCGTTTTGTGATTTAAATAAAACACCAGCATAAGGTTGTTGAGAGATTGTTCTATCAGAACCTAATTGTGTTTCACCTAATCTACTTGCATAAACAGTATAGTCTTGTGAGTTTGCTAATAATACCATACAGTATTCAACATTCTCCTGAATATAAACAGGACTTTCAAAAGTAAATGTAGTTGCTGTTGAACCATCTACACTTGTACTTACTGCACTTGGATTTAAAACTGTTTCTGAGAATGGTAGAATTTTGTTTCCTGGATAACCATTTACAACTTCTCTAATTTGTAAAGTTACTGGAATGTTTTCATCTTTTGAACCAAAGAATATATCAATAGAAGTTAAGAATACACCACCCTCATCATCAACTAAGAATGTTTGTGCTAATGGGTCAACCCAGCCAACTGTTCTTGTGGATTCTCTTGTAGATGTTCTAGTAATACTTCTATTATCACTTGTACTTTCTCTAACAAGTTGTGGTTCTCTAGTTGAAATAATTGTGTTTTGTACAGTTTCTAAAATACCTCTTGCTAAGTAATCTGCCTCAGCTGAAGTTGTAACATCTGTTCTGTTATCTGTAGCAGAACTTGTTAATCTGAATACTCTTTGACCTGTACGCCATCTTGGATTTGCATCAACTGTTGGGTCAGGAATTGCAAAAGTACCTGTAACAGCACCGTTGGCATCTGTAACAATATTACCACCTAATGCACCACCCGTAGGTGTAACATAACCTGATACATCAATGTTATCAAAATAAGGATAAACTCTTGTATTTGGTTTCATTCTTGTAGCAGTAAAGTTGATTGTTCTACTTCTAACAAAAGGAACAAATGCAACAGATACAATTCTGTCACCAATAGAGTTTCTTACAGTTTGAGGTACAATTGTTTGTCTAATACCTGTTCTTGTTTGTTGAACTTGTTGTGTTGATGTAATTTCTGTTGTTCTGAATAATCTACGACCATCTCTTTGGTTACCTGTAGTATCTCTAGTAGCAATGTCAATTGGACGGCCTGTCCAGTTATCTTGCCACTCATTCCAGATAGTACCAATTTCAAAACCTTGTAATGCACTATTACCTAAGTTAGAAACTAAGGTATCAAAACCACCGACATTGTTTACGACTAATTCTGGTGCTCTTTCTGTTTCTTTCCATTCATCACCTGGAGGGTCAAGTTTAATTGAACCTGCAAAGGTTGTCACATCAAATGGGTTAACATTAATAGTTTTACTTGCAAAAGGCTGGTCAACTAAAGTTGCTTCAGTATAAGGTAATGTTATTAAATCACCTGTTCTTGCATAGTTAGCTGCTGTTCTATCGGCTGCCACAATTGTAGTGCCGTCATCATCAGCTTCAATTAGTTTAACTGAATCCTCACTAAACAAAGGTCTTAATTCACCTTTTGCCATATCAATGGCACATTTGTAATCTGTATTACCTACATCACCAATATTATGACCTGTAAAGTTATCTACAATAAATCCGTTTTTAAATCTGTCAAATCCACTTGCGTCTTGGATTTGTAAGTTTTGTGCTTGTGTTTCTAACAATGATAATTGAGTATAGTATTCCAAGTTTTCAATTCTGTCTTGGAGTTTACCAATATCTCTCATTGTAAATCTTCTATTGTCAATTTTCTTAATAGTTACATCTTCAGTTGACAATGTGAAAGCAGGAATTTCTAATGTGTACAAGTGTAATGCACCAGCGATTGAACCAGGAACTTGTGGTACTAATGCAGCTGCACCAGATAACACTTTAAAGTTACCTTCTTTATCTAAAAAGATTTTGTCAATTCTTGGTAAATAGTATTCAAAGTCTGTAGCAATGTTTGTTGCAAATTTTACAACATCTACTTTTGAATAGTTTGTACCTGTGTATCTTCTTAATTCTGTACCAGCTCTTCCAGCTGAAGTATTACCGTCATAAACACCAGTTTCGTCATCAACTCTCGGTCTAAAGTCTAAACAATCTCTTAAATCAAAAGTTACACCTGTTGTGTCTGAGGTATAAGTTGGAACTGCTTCGTAGTCAATACCACCATCTGTATAGGAATCAATATCAAAATAATCACCAGCATCATGTGAGAAGTAATCAAAATCAACTAATAATCTACCAGTTGGTACAACTTCACCAGTTTTTAGTTTAAGACGACCAATGTCATAGAAGTTATCTCTTTGACCTGTGTCTAAAGTAAATCTACTTGTAATGTTTGTATTGCTTGATGTAGCAGGTGTTGAAAAATCAGCAGCCATATAAACTGCATTAAGAGTTACAACATCAGCTTTGCCTAATGGTATCACACCATTTTGAATTACAGTTTGACTTGAAACTGCAAGTGTAGTATTTGAATTTAAAGTTTTAGTTTTTGAATTTGCAACTGAACGACTAACTGTAGCAATAATTTTAATAGTAGCGTTTGCATATGTACTACCAAAATCAAGTGTTAAAGTTTTACCAGATGGAGAACCACCTAAAGTAAAGATAGCGTCACCATCTCCGTTATTACCTTCAATACTTAAAACATCACCTACAGGTTTACCTGAGGATCCTGCGGCTGTGATTGCAATTGTGTAATCACCTTCTAATAGTGATGTAAATGTTTCGTCTGTGCCGGCTGTTAATGTAGTAGCACCAGATGATAATGTTGCGACAAACTGTCTTCTTACTGTAAAGTTAGTATCTGTCAAACCTGAGTTTGAAGCAGTTTTCAAAGTTTTAACTTTACTATAAGGTAACTTAAAGATTGAAGTATTTTTATTTGAGTTAGTTAATAGTGTTCTTGTTCTATTACAAGATGCAGCTGAAGTGACATCTGAACCACCAACTGCTGCTGTTAACTCAATACTTGTATTTGAAATAATGGATTCTACTGTTCGTGTTAAGTCTGTACCAGCGTCTGTAGTAAATGAAATAATATCACCTACTTTTAATTCACTTTGGAATAAAGTACCAGAACCAGTCATACTTGTTGCACTGTTGGCAATTGATACTGTTCCTGTTAATGAAGAAACAGAACCATAAGTAGATGTTAAATCTGTATCTGAGGTATGTGTTGGTGAACCTGCTTGACAAATTGATTTAACTGCTGAGAAATCGTGGTTTCTAACTGCTTGAAAACCTACTGCATTAGCTTGAATAACTGCTGTGTTAGTAGATGTTTGACCAGTGATTGTTTCGCCTGGTGCAAAAGTACCTGTAATACCTGCAACAACTACAACACCGTGTGTTGCTGTGCCGCCTGAACTGTATGATGTGAAAGCAGAACCATCAACTGAAGTTGTTCCGTCTGTTGCATATAATTCAAAGTCGTTTGTGCCAGGATTTCTAACTGTATAAACATTACCATTTAATTCTGTCATACCAGAAACACCTGAAATTGTTACCTGTTGGCCTTCTCTAAGTGTATGAGCAGTTGCTGTAATAACTACAGGATTAGCTGCTGTTGCACCAGTGATTGTTTCGGATGTTGCTGTAGAAATATTTTGTACATAACCAACTGCATTTGAAGTACCGCCAGTTATTTTTTCTCCATTTGTAAATGAAACATTTGTTGTAATGTTAAGATGTGTAAACATCTCAATGTCAAATAGATAGTTTCTGTAAATCGCACCTGTTAAAGATGAACTAGACATTACATAACTTGTAGGACTACCTGCTAGATAATGAAAACCTCTGGACTTAGCACGGCCAATTTCATAAACTTTAGAACCTGAATTTGTTACTACTGTTCCTCTTGCTGAGGTTGGAATACTGAATAAATTTAAAGCTTTGTATGCATCTGTAGTACCACCAGAATCCTCGTTAACATCTGGTGTATTGTAAACATTTTTTACATGAACATAGTTACCAACATCAAATCTTGTTTGAAAGTTGTTTTGTGTATCAAAATTTCTTGCTTTTGGAATATTTACGAAAGTTGTACCGATTGTTTCAATTTCATAACCTCTAACATATGCTTTACCAGGAGCAAGACCGGCAGCCATTAATGTTTCATCACCGCCTTCAGCTAATGTAAAGATACCTCGGTTATTACCGTCAACAATGTGTTCTCTTAAATCAATATCAAAAGAACGAACAACATAGTCACCACTTTCGTCAAATGTTCTTCTTGCTAATGTGTCTTCTAAGATTGCATAGTCAGTTGTTCTAACTTGGTTTTGTAAAATACCTGATTTAAGTCTAAGTAATTCAACAAAGTTAGCATCATCTGTTGCTGTTAAAGCTTTTTTAGTTAATGTTAAATTAATTTTAAATCTGTCTGCGCCAGGAGCGTTGACATTTGAACTACCTTGTGCGTTATCTAAAAGAGAAGCATCATCTGTAGATTGAACAAAACTTTCTGTAACTAAAAGACCAACCCTATAAGAAGGTGTTGCTGTGTATTTGTCTAAGATAATAGTTTGTTCAGAAACCTGAACCATAAACCCATTGATATAATAAACACCTTGTGCGACATTGGCCGCTGAACCTGTTGCTGTAGCACTTACTACTGCACTGAAACCACCACTTACTAAAGTACCTGCACTTGAACTTTCGTTGATTGTTTCTCCAGCTGAAAATACTTGTGTAGTATTATCTGTACCTGCTTTAAGGTATTTTACATATAAAGTGTTAGGGTCTGTACCATCTGCAACTACTGAATTAACAACTGTTGCAATAACGCCTGTTGTTGCACCTTTAAAAGTTTTTCCAACAAAATTTGCTAATGTACCTGAACCTGTGAAACTTGTTAACTTGGCAGCTGTGTAATTTAAATCGTAGGAAATTTCACCAGGAATAACCATTGACCCTTTTTCAAAAAAGTGGTCAGACAGCCTTTCAAGCTGGTTCTGCTGAATAGTTTGTAGTTGTGTTAACTCTCTACCTTGGACTGCGAATGCTGGCCTGAAAAGAACTCGGTGGAACTTTTTACTTTCAGCATAATCATCATAATAAGGCGAGAGGTTAAAGTCAGTTGGACTTGGCATTTATTTCCCTCTTTAAAATTCAATAATCAATTTAATATTCTCGGTTTGGTCAGCCGCTCTTACGATTGGTGCTCTGTTTTCTATATAGATAACATCACCGGAATCTTCATCAATTTCACTAGCAGAATAACCACTTGTGAAACTTACATTGTTAACTGGACTTGATACAGCTGTATCAGGAGTAGCAGTTGCGCTAGATGAAGCACCTGTAATAACATTGGCACCACTAAATGCCGTTTCATCACCATTACTATCTACACCTGCGTCTGTGTAACCTGTTTGTACATAGTACAAGATATTATTTGCACTATCCCATTCAACAACTTTACCAACTGCACCTGTAGTAGCTTGTGAAATTTTTTCGTCTGCTGTAAATGTTCCAGGTGTTGGAGAACTTGCAATCTTAATTGCTTTAGTTGCTCTTAATGTAGTTGCTGAGGCAGCTGAACCACCTGAATTTGGATCCCTAATTAATATAATTCTTCTAAAGTCGTTTTGAGCAGTGTAGTCACCTGTGTTTGAACTTTCTGTTCCTTCAAGTGATTGATTTAACATTACAAAGAAACCACCTAATTCTTCGATTGCATTTGAACCGTGGCCACCTTTTGGTGGAATAATTACATCTAATTCTGTACCTGTTAATGAACCACCACCGTTTGCGTTAATATCTGCAAGTGTGATATATCCATATGTGTAACCTTGGCCTCTTGTTGTAACTGCAACGGCTGTTACTGCACCTGAAGCGATTGTTACTGAACAAACTGCTTGAACTGTACCATCACCTCTAATAGGAATGCCTGTGTGTGTACCGT
>Ga0222717_10004595_pt1 | contig 10128 bp, 7 predicted proteins | sample C33_18DmetaG_FD_165053 | JGI IMG/M metagenome (GOLD analysis project Ga0222717, IMG submission 165053) | Estuarine water microbial communities from San Francisco Bay, California, United States - C33_18D | ecosystem: Environmental > Aquatic > Marine > Unclassified | place: USA: California...
TGAATTAGTGTCGTCGTTGAAGTAAATAATACTTCCTGACGAAGGAATAATTTTTAATAAATGATGAAACTGTTTCTTTATATCCTTAAGTCCATCAAATATATCAGCGTGATCAAATTCAATATTGTTGATGATCAAAGTGCTTGGAGAATAATGAATAAACTTTGATCTCTTATCAAAGAAAGCTGAATCATATTCATCAGCCTCTATAACAAATATTTTATCTGTGCCCAAAGATGCTGATCCAGCAATATTATCTGAAATACCCCCAACTAGAAATCCAATATCTTTACCCTGATCAAGAAATATGTGCGTCAACATATAAGAGGTGGTTGTCTTGCCATGCGTTCCTGAGACTGCAAATACTCTTTTATTTTCTAAAATATCGCCTAACATTTGAGGGCCTGATTTAAACGGCAATTTAGTATCCAAAATAAATTCTACACATTCATTTCCTCTTGAAAGTGCATTTCCTATTACATATAAATCAGCCTTTGGGAGTGTGTCTTTAGAGTAACCCCTAATCATGTCTATACCCAGATTATCTAAATGATCTGACATAGGTGGATAAAATTGAGCATCTGATCCAGATATCTCATGTCCAGATTCCTTGAGTATTTGTGCAAGACCTCCCATGAAGGTTCCACAGATACCTAAGATATGTATTCTCATATAATCTATAATACGTTAACAAGTTTTATTACGACATGTTTGGGGAGAAATAAATGAAAAAAAATGCTCTTTATGCTCAGTCAGGTGGAGTTACTGCGGTAATAAATGCTACTGCGGGTGCATTGATTTTAGAGGCTAGAAAAAATAAAAATATTGGCAAAGTCTATGCAGCTAATAATGGAATTTTAGGTGTATTAAGAGAGGATCTTATAGATACTTCAAAAGAATCATTGTCTTCTATAGAGTCTTTAAGCTATAGACCGGGTGGTGTTTTTGGGTCGTGCAGATTTAAGCTTAAAGATCTCGAAACAAGTGAAGCAGAATATAAAAGGCTGATTGAGGTTTTTAAAGCTCATAATATTGGATACTTTTTTTATAATGGGGGCAATGATTCAGCAGATACAGCATTTAAAGTCTCCCAAATAGGAAAAAAACTTAACTACCCAATTCAATGCATAGCTATACCTAAAACTGTAGATAACGATTTAGTTTTAACAGATTGCTGCCCTGGCTTTGGCTCTGCAGCAAAATATATTGCAACTTCTACAATGGAAGCATCTCTAGATGTTCAGTCGATGTCAGAAACTTCTACCAAAGTATTCATTCTAGAAGTTATGGGAAGACATGCCGGCTGGATGGCAGCGGCATCAGCCTTGGCAAGAGTTAGAAAAGATGATGCTCCTCATATTATTTTATTACCCGAAGTAACCTTTAACCAAAAAGAATTTCTATCTTTGGTTAAAAATACTGTCAATAGGCATGGATATTGCGTTGTTGTTGTATCTGAGGGGGTGAAAAATAATAAAGGTAAATTTTTAGCAGAATCAGACAGAAAGGATGCTTTTGGTCATTCTCAACTCGGTGGCATAGCTCCTTTCATCTCTAATTTAATTAACAATAAGTTAAAACTAAAAAACCACTGGGCTGTAGCAGACTACCTTCAGAGAAGTGCTAGACACATTGCATCAAGAGTGGACCTCGAACATGCTCAGGCAGTAGGATCATTCGCTGTCAAATATGCTATGGCTGGCATGAATGGAGTAATGCCTATAATTGTTAGAAAAAAGGGGCCAAAATATAAATGGGGTATTGAAGCAGCGCCTTTATCAAAAATTGCTAACTTAGAAAAAAAATTACCAAAAAGCTTTATTTCTAAAAATGGTATGAACGTAACCCAAAAAGCAGTAGATTATTTAACGCCACTCATTCAGGGAGAGTCTCATCCGCCATATAAAAATGGCATTCCGCTTATAAAAGAATTTAAACTTATAAGAACTAAGAAAAAGCTAGCGAAGTGGAAATAATATATTAGGCGTTTAAGGTTTCAATTATATTTGATACTTCATCTTTTAAAGTATTCTTGTCATCTTCATTTAAAAAAGCTCCCACTTCAATATCTGCACCCTTCGAGCGAAAACTTAGTTTTAAAACTTTATTAATATCTTTTGTAACTTGAAATGAAGTAAAGGTTCTGAACTCCTCCCAGCGATAATCGGCCTTATGAATACCTTTTTCAATAGTTACTTTATCTTGGGAAATAAATATTTTTTCTCTTTTACTGCTCCACTTAAAATTTAAATAAAAAGCAAAAATTAATATGGATATTTCTAGTCCTGCAAAAGGCAAAATTAGTGTTGCTCCAACAAAGTAAAATATGGTTGCTATGCCAAGACATATTAAAGCAATGCTGAGTATAAAAAATATTCTATAATTACCAGTCAATGAGCTATTTGGCTGTATATGAATTGCATACTTATCTTCGCTAATGTTTTGAACTGAAATCACGATACAATATATTAAATGAAAAAAATAATTAATGAATATATAGATTATACGGTGCCTTTTTATGGTCCTGCAGACTTTGTAGTTAAAAAAGCAAAGGGTTCGATAGTCTGGGATTGCAATAATAAAAAATATATTGATTTTACAGCTGGTATTGCGGTCACAAACTTAGGCCATAGCAATGAAGTATTAACGAAAGTTATGCAAAAACAATCAAAAGAATTGTGGCATTTGTCTAATCTATATATAAATGAACCTGCGGTTAAGCTAGCTAAAAAACTCTGTCAAAAGAGTTTTGCAGAAAAAGTTTTCTTTTGTAATTCTGGGGGCGAATCTATAGAAGCTGCTGTAAAAACAGCAAGAAAATATACATCTGAAAAATTTAATAAAGATAAAAATGAAATAATTTCATTTTCAAGCTCTTTCCATGGAAGGACAATGCTTGGTATAGCTCTAGCTAATGCTAAAAACTTAACTAATGGTTTTGCGCCCCTGCCAAAAGGTATCAAGAATCATCTTTATAACAATACAAAAGATCTCGATAGTTTATTTTCTAAAAAAACGTCTGCAGTGATACTTGAGTTAGTACAGTGGCAATCTGGAATTACGAAAGCTAACAAAAAATTTATTGCAAAAATTAAACAGTTAGCCAAAAAGCATAATGCTTTAATTATTATTGATGAAGTGCAGTCTGGTATAGGCAGGACTGGTACTTTTTTTGCGTATGAGCAATTTAATATTACTCCAGACATTATTTGTTTTGCTAAAGGCATTGCGAATGGCTTTCCTCTCGGAGGAATTCTTACCTCCAAGAAGGTTGGTAATGCTATGAATGTTGGATCTCATGGAACAACTTTTGGAGGCGGTCCTATAGCGTGCTCAATAGGAAATTCTGTAGTTGATATTATTTCTAAAAAGCCGTTCTTAAAAAGTGTTCAAAAGAAAGAAGGTATTTTTTTAAATAGACTTAATGAATTAAATCTTAAACATAACTGCTTTGAAAATATCTCTTCGGCTGGTTTGTGGATAAGTGTAGAGTTTTGTGAAGATCTATCTATGTGCGTTGATTCATTAATATTAAATGCGCATAAAAAAGGTCTAATGATTCTAAAAGCAAACTCAAATACAATAAGATTTTCACCAAGCCTAATAATTGAAAATGATTTAATAAAAAAAGGCCTAGATATATTTGAAGACTCTATTCTTCAGACACTGGAAGAGTAGATTCGACTTCTTCAATCATGTTATCAACCTTTCTATAGCCTTGAGGCAGCATGTTGCCTCTTTTGGCCCTAGAAGAAATATAATTTTCTAAATCTTTTAATTTAAGAGTTAGAAACCTTTTTCCACTTTCTATTCTTAAAGAGCTTGAAGGAGATATCAATTGCGCATGTGCCATATACTCTTCCTTGGCTATAAATTTTGGGGTTGGGATATTAATAATTTTATTGCCCTTGCCTTTTGGAAGAATGGGTAATTCATTAATCTCAAAAATTAATAACCTACCTATATTTGATACAGCTGCTATATATACGTGGTCTTCACGAACTCTTAGAGCTTTTAATAACTGAGCTTCATTGGGTAACTTCATAAAAGCTTTTCCAGACTTCTTGTTTGAAACCATATTTTTAAACTCAGATATATACCCATAACCTGCAGTATTTATAATCATGTATTTATCAGCATCGTTCCCAATTAATGTCGATATAAACTTAACCCCAGAATCAGCAGAAACTCTGCCAGAAATAGGGTCTCCCATACCTCTTGCTGATGGAAGTGAGTGACTTGGCAGTGAGTAGGCTTTTCCATTAGAATCTAAAAAAACTGAAAGCTGATTACTCTTGCCTCGACAGAAATCTTGAAGCTTGTCTTCTCCTCTATATGATAGTGAGCTTGGATCTATTTCGTGGCCTTTTGCACTCCTGATCCATCCAGCCTCTGAAAGCACTATGGTAATAGATTCTGTTACAAGAGTTTCTTCTTCAGAAAATACTTTCGCTTCTGATGATTCATTAATTGGTGACTTTCTTTCTTCTCCAAATTCATCTTTTATCTCTAGGAGTTCATTTTTAATTAAAGTCTTTAATCTTGTTTTTGATCCTAGAATTTTTTCAATTTCACTTTGTTCTTCTAATAAGGAATCTCTTTCTTGTTCTAGCTTAATTTGTTCAAGTTTTGCAAGTTGTCTTAATTTTATTTCAAGAATTGCATTAGCCTGAATGTCCGATAGCTTAAAAGCTTTTATGATATCTTTTTTTGGTTCATCTGATTCACGAATAATCTTTATTACCTTGTCTAAATCTAAATAGACTATTAGTAAGCCCTCAAGAATATGAAGCCTGTCATTTACTTGATCAAGTCTATGTTCAAGTTTTCTTATAACAGTGTTTTTTCTGAAGACAAGCCATTCTTTAATTAACTCAACTAGTGAAAATACTTTAGGGCCTCCCTTTAATGAAATAAGATTCATATTGGCCCTATAATTTTTTTGAAGATCTGTGGATGCAAATAAATGATTCATTACGTCCTGGGCATTAATTCTGTTAGATTTCAAAGTAATAACCAGTCTTACAGGCTCTTTATGGTCACCCTCATCTGCTAAATCTACAACCATTGGAATCTTCTTTTTAAGCATTTGATCTGCAATTTGTTCTAGTATTTTTGAGCCTGATGCTTGATAAGGTAAAGCATTAATAATGATCTCATTTTTTTCTTGAATCCAGTGTGCCTGAGCTTTAAACCCACCTCTTCCAGTTGAATATATTTCTTCAAGTTCTTCGGAACTTGCAATTATTGGAGCTTGATTTGAAAAATCAGGTCCTTTTATAATCTTTATTAGATCCCTTAACTCGGCCTTGGGGTTTTCAAGAATGTGAATAGTTGCATCTATAACTTCGTTAATATTATGAGATGGGATATCTGTTGCCATGCCAACCGCGATTCCAGATGTTCCATTGAGGAGAATTGATGGAAGTTTTGCAGGAAATATGACTGGCTCAAGCAAAGAGCCATCAAAGTTTGGTTGCCAATCAACTGTGCCCGATTTCAATTCAGATATCAGCAAGTCTGCAAACTTTGTTAATTTTGATTCTGTGTATCTCATTGCAGCAAAGGACTTTGGATCATCTTGCGAGCCCCAATTTCCTTGGCCATCAACCAAGGGGTACTTAAAAGAAAAATTTTGTGCCATTAAAACCATGGCTTCGTATGCGGCGCTATCTCCATGAGGGTGAAATTTACCAATAACATCACCAACTGTTCTAGCAGATTTTTTATATTTAGAACCCGCGTCAAGGCCTAACTCTGACATTGCATACAATATTCTTCTTTGTACAGGCTTTAAACCGTCTCCTATATTAGGAAGAGCTCTGTCTAAAATTACATACATTGCATAATTTAAATATGACTCTTCTGCATACTGTTTTAGGCTTATTGAATTTGTTTGATTTTGGTCTTTCATATTTAGATTTTTGCTAAGGATCCCTTCTTTTCCAACCATTCTTTTCTAGCCGGGGCATTCTTTTTTGATAAAAGTAAATCCATCATAGAATTAGCATTATCACTGGAACTTATTGAAAGCTGAACTAGCTGTCTGGTTGCAGGATCCATTACAGTTTCTCTTAGCTGAGAGGGGTTCATCTCTCCCAAGCCTTTAAATCTTTGAATATTAATTTTTGCCTTACCTTTCTTGCCTTTAAAGTTAGAAACTATTTCTTCTCTCTGTTTGTCATCTAAAGCATATAAAACGTCTTTCCCACAATCTATTCTATAAAGTGGAGGCATGGAGATATAAATCCTACCCTCTTGAACCAAAGGCTTATAGTGCCTTAAAAAAAGAGCACATAATAATGTTGCTATATGCAAGCCATCTGAATCTGCATCAGCAAGAATGCAAATTTTTCCATATCTTAATGAGGATAAATCACCATTACCAGGAAGAACTCCTATTGCTGTAGATAGGTTCTTTATTTCTTGAGATTTAATAATCTCAGAACTCTCTAAATCCCATGTATTTAAAATCTTTCCTCTTAAAGGCATTATTGCTTGAAATGACCTTTCTCTGGCTTGTTTTGCCGACCCACCAGCAGAATCGCCCTCGACAAGAAATAGTTCTGTTTCGTTTAAATCCTGGCTATTGCAATCAGAAAGCTTACCTGGCAAAGCGGGGCCTTTAAAAGTTTTCTTTCTCTCGACAATATTAGATACCTTGGCTCTCGTTTGAGCAGAAATAATAGCGAGCTCAGCAATCTTTTCACCCTCTTCTGTGTGAGTATTAAGCCATATACTGAATGTATCTTTAGTAGTACTAGATACAAATGACATGTGATCTTTTGAGTCAAGTCTCTCTTTAGTCTGGCCTGCAAATTGTGGGTTTTGAAGCTTTGATGAAACTATAAAAATAGCATTGTTAATAACATCTTCCGCATTAATTTTTAAACCTTTGGGTAATAAGTTTCTATAATCACAAAATTCTTTAATTGAATCCAAGAGACCTGATTTAAAACCATTTAAATGAGAGCCACCTTGAGCAGTTGGAATAAGGTTTACATATGTTTCATCTAATTTATTTTTTAAAGTTCTCTGTGACCAATTAATTGCAAACTCTAGTTCTTGAATATCACCTTTTTTTGAGCATACTATTGAATCTTCAAGAACCAGCTCTGACCCTTCAGAAGACTCTACTAAATAGCTTTTTAGTCCATCTTCAAAATACCATTTTTCTTTATCATTAGATTTTTTTTCATTGCTGAACTCTATTGTCAGACCAGGACACAAAACAGCTTTAGCTTTAAGTAGGTGTTTTAGTGTTTTTATCTGGACCTCAATATTTTCAAAATATTCAGGGTTTGGTTTAAAGGTAATAGATGTTCCGGTATTTCTCAGCCCAACTTCTCCAACTTCTTTAAGCTCGCTGATCTTATCACCATTACTAAAAGTAATTTGATGCTCTTTGGAGTCTCTCTTAACTCTAACTTCAAGACTTTCTGACAAGGCATTAACTACAGAGACTCCAACTCCATGAAGTCCGCCTGAAAAATTATAATCATCACCTGAAAATTTAGCCCCTGCATGAAGCTTGCATAATATCAACTCAACACCACTTACTTTATGCTCAGGATGAATATCTACTGGCATGCCTCTTCCGTTATCAGCAACCCTTATATTTCCATCTTTTAATACCGCTATTTTTATATTTGAGCAGTGACCAGATAATGCTTCATCAACTGAATTATCTAGAACTTCCTGTATTAAGTGGTTTGGATTGGACGTATCCGTATACATCCCAGGTCTTTTTTTAACAGGGTCTAAACCTGATAAAACTTCGATTGCTTCTGCATCATATGAATTTTTAGCCAATTTAAGAAGCCTTTAATATTGATTGAACTTATGTAAGATATTCTACTCTAAGAAATATTAAAAAAATTATAAAATATAAAAAAATTAAAGATGTTTACACTGTAAACATTAATATTGAGTTAAAATAATATTATGAGCAATTTTACAAAACCATTTTTCATACTTTTTTTAATATCTTTTAATCTGAATTCAGAGAACTTATTAGATATATATAATGAAGCTTTAAAAAATGATCCAACATTTAAAGCGGCAGAGTATTCATATTTAGCTGATAAAGAGCTTGTTGTTCAAGGAAGAGCTGCACTTCTTCCAAGCCTTACATTAAGTGGTTCAACTAATTGGAATGAATATTATCAAGACAAGCAACTTCAACAAGAATATAACTCATTTTCAAGTTCAGCCAGATTGTCACAACCTTTATTTAGATTAGATTCATGGTTTCAATACAAACAGTCAAAATCTCTTACAAATGCAGCTGAAGCGGAATTTGCCTTTGAACAACAAAATCTTTTAGTTCGAACTGCAGAATTATATTTTGGTGTTTTAAGAGCTATAGATAATTTAAATGCTTCTATTTCTGAAGAAAAAGCAATAAAAAAACAACTTGATCAGGCACAACAAAGATTTGAAGTTGGTCTATCTGCAATCACAGGAGTTCAAGAAGCACAACTCGCATATGATTTAAGTAAAGCTTCAAGGATAAGTATTGAAGGAAGATTGTTTTCAGCACGTGAGGCTCTAAATGCTCTTATTGGAAGAGAAATATTTAGTCTTGATGAACTGGGCGAAGGTTTGCTTGTTGAGGTTCCAGCACCTGCTTCAAAGGAGCAATGGGTAGATCTTGCTTTAGAAAATAATTACCAGCTAAAGGCAGCCTATCTTAGAAAAGATGCGGCAAAAAATAATGCTAGAAGTTCTGCTTCAAATCATTTACCAAAAATTGATATTGTTGGATCAAAATCAGAATCGGAAACAAATCAATTTAACTACGAAGGATTTAATATCAACGGTCAGGGCATACCTGTCCCAGAAGTTACAGGTCGAAGAAACTTTGCCATACAATTTAGTATGCCAATTTTTCAAGGGGGTGCAGTTAACTCTAGAAGAAAGCAGGCTTATTCTCAATATGAAAGAACAAATGAAAATACTCTTTTTACTCAGAGACGAATTATTCAAGAAGTTAGATCAGAGTATTCAAATGTCATAACGCTTGTTGCCAATGTAACAGCACAAAAACAAGCGGTAACTTCTGCTACTAGCGCATTAGAGGCAACTCAAGTGGGTTACAAAGTTGGCACAAGAAATGTGGTTGATCTTTTGCAGGCCGAAAAAAATCTTTATTCTGCAGAAAAAAATCTAGCAAATGCTAAATATGATTATATTTTATCAAATCTTAAGCTAGCTTTAGCTTCTGGAACAATTACTCCAGGGGATCTTGTAAGAATTAATAGCTTGTTAAAATAATATCTTATGCCCGAACTGCCAGAGGTTGAAACAACTCTAAGGGCGATTGAAAAGTTCAAAAATCAACGCCTATCCCATATTAAGGTTCATAACAGAAATTTAAGATGGGAAGTAGATAAGAACTTAGAAGAAAAATCAAAAAATCAAATCATCAAGAATCTCAGAAGAAGAGCAAAATACCTCATATTTGATTTAGATAATCACTCAATCATTCTTCATTTAGGCATGTCTGGCAGTCTTAGAATTGCTAAGCATGATGATAATTATTTCTTAAAACATGATCATGTAGAATTTCTCTTTGATAGTGAAAAAATAATATATAACGACCCTAGAAGATTTGGCTCTATTCATTTAACAAAAAATATTGATAAACATAAATTAATACATCATCTCGGACCAGAACCGCTATCAAAAGACTTTAATTCAAAATATCTTTTTGCTTTGTGCTCTGGATCTAAGACAAACATTAAAACTTTATTAATGAATCAAAAAAATGTTGTTGGTATAGGAAATATATATGCTTCAGAAACTCTATATCTTTCAAAGATCAACCCCTTAACAAGCTCTAGTAAATTAACAATTGATGATTGTAAGAAAGTGGTTAGTTCATCTAAAAAAATCTTGAATGCAGCTATTAAAGTTGGCGGAACAACTTTAAAAGATTTCTATTCAGCAGATGGAAGTCCTGGCTATTTTAAATTTAAATTGAATGTATATGGACGAGAAGGCTCAGATTGTAAGAAGTGCAAAGGGAAGATTATAAAAACAAACATTAATAAAAGAGCTACCTTTTATTGCTCTTCTTGCCAGAGCTAAGTTTCTAGTTTTGCTCGCAGTGCTTGTTCTACAGTT
>Ga0222717_10004596_pt1 | contig 10127 bp, 5 predicted proteins | sample C33_18DmetaG_FD_165053 | JGI IMG/M metagenome (GOLD analysis project Ga0222717, IMG submission 165053) | Estuarine water microbial communities from San Francisco Bay, California, United States - C33_18D | ecosystem: Environmental > Aquatic > Marine > Unclassified | place: USA: California...
CTCTCTTATAGATGCATCAGAAGCGTTACTTACCTTAGAAACTTATAGTGTAAATACTTCTTCTTATTCTGCAGATATTATATTTAAACCTGCGGGCACAGAAAGAATGAGAATTGCCGATGATGGCAACGTTGGTATTGGAGATAATTCCCCAGACTTTAAATTAGCTATTAGAACTCCAGCTATTCCAAGTGGGTCAACTTTTGCATGGCCTTTGGACTTGTCAAGACCAAATACAGATAGTAGAGGTTTATCGTTTGGTGTTGGCTCCAGTGGTGGTCCACACGCAATAGCTGCTCATAATGGTGATATTCATATTGGCCAAACATATGGTGTTGATAGCAATAATCTGCCGCAAATGTATAACACATTAAATATTATGCATGACGGTACAGCTTCGGAGGGTAAAGTTGGTATCGGAACGACTACACCTGATAGAAAATTAACAGTTTCAGGTACACTTGGTATTGGTATAGATGATTATATTGTTCATAATGGAGATAGTAATAGTTTCTTTGGATTTAACGGTGCAGATTCTTGGAAAGTTAGAACAGGTGGGGGAGATAGATTCGTTATAGGTAATGATAATTCTTATTTCAATACTAAAGTTGGAATTGGAGCCACTTCTCCAACTGAAAAGCTACATATAGCATTTACTGATACAAATACTGCATATTCAGGGGGAAACAGCGGTGCTTGGGGAAGTGCAGGACTAAAACTTGAGAATAGTAGTGCTTCTGCAAATACACGAGCTCATATACATTTTAGAAATAATGATGCAGATATTCATATAGCGGGCATAAGACAAGCTACAAACGATTCAGATTTAGGATTTTTCTTTGAAGGTTCAGAAAAAGTAAGATTTACAAATGGCGGCAACGTTGGTATCGGAACCACTACTCCAACTTCTAAGCTTCATATATCAGGAACTAGTGATGGTAGTGGTGCTGGAGCTGATGCCATGCTTCATGTCAAACAAAATGGTAGTTGGAATGGAAACGAACCTTGGGCATTATATGTAGAAGGTTACTCTTATCTAAATGGTTTCCGAATAAATGCCGCAGACGGTATTAGAGGATTATTTAAAACAACATCAGGTGGAACACTTGGATTTGCAACTATTGATACTGCTCCTATTACTTTTACTCAGTCTAATTCTGTAGAAAAAATGCGTGTTCATAGTAACGGTTTTGTTGGTATAGGAAATACCACTCCAAAAGCTAAACTAAGTGTAGAAGAATACGGTATTGACACAACATCAACTTCAAGTACTGCAACAACACAGATTGCAATACATACATTTGCGGCATCAGATTTTCGTTCCGCAAGATTTACCGTACAGGTAACAAACAGTACAGACAGTACGTATCATACAACAGAACTACTACTTGTTCATAATGGTACTACAGCAAATATAACAGAATTCGGAGAAATCCATACAGGAAGCGCAGTAGAAGCGACATTTGACGCAGATATATCATCTGGAAACGTCAGACTTCTCGCTACACCCGCTTCGACAGACACAATGGCATTTAAAGTAGTATGCCACAGCATAACAACATAAGGTGGAGAGTGAAACCAAATGGCAACAGATCATAATTTTAAAATAAAAAACGGGTTAGCAATTGCTGACCATGCTACTATTGTTGAAGATGGTAGCGAAACTATTATAACTTCTACAGGTGAGATACGTTTTCGCCCTGAAGGCTCATCATCAAATAAAGTAAGAATAAGTTTAAATACTACACATATTTCTGGTAGTTTAGATGCATCTGCAAATATAGATGCAAATGCATTTAGAATAAATGGTACAACAGTAATAGACTCGAATCGTAATCTAACCAACATAGGAACTATAAACTCTGGAAATATAAGCGTTGGTGCTGTTAATAGTTCACAAACTATAACCACATCTAATGCGGCAGGTTTTGTAATAACAAATCAAGGCAAACTTTATTCTAATTCAAATAATTTATATTTAGAGACTTTCACGAATGGTACTGGTATTGTTCTTAATTCAAGAACTGGTTATTTAACTTTTAAAAATAATGGAACTAATAAATTTCAAATAACATCATCAGATGATTTTAATTTTTATAGTGGTGATTTAATAAATGTAGGAACTATCAACACAGGACAAGGTGCTACAGAAGTTTATCTAATGAATCAGAACGTACGTTCAAGTGATTCACCAACTTTCCAAGATCTAACAATTCAAGGTAATCTCTCAATCACAGGAGATATTAACTCTTACAATGTCACAGACTTAGATGTTGTAGACAAAACAATTACTTTAGGTGTTGGTGGCACAGCTTCTGCAAATGATGCTGGTGGTATCATTGTTGATGGCGCAAATGCTAAATTAACTTGGGATAATGGCGATAGTAGATGGTCAATGAACAAAAGTTTACAATTCCATGATGGCCCTACAACTACAAACCAAGGCATGGGTATATTCTTTACAGGTTTTGATAAAGAAGCAACTTCAGATTATTCAGATAATGCAAGTATAATTCATACAATAAATACTGGGGGACATACAGGTTCTGTACTATTATTTAGCTCACAAAATGATGCGAATGATGGTATTGCATTTATTACAAACGGAAGTTCATCGCTTAAACATAATAGTAGTAATATTCTTACTGCGGCAAACTTTGCTTCAAATATTACAGTAGCAGATAGTACTAAACTACCGCTTGCTGGTGGAACAATGACTGGTAATCTTACTGTAAATAGTAGCATAGTTAGAATAAGTAATACATCGGGTCAGTCTGATTTAAGGTTTGAAGCGGCTAATGATAATTTTTCACAAATTTTATTTGGTGATACAGATGGAACATCAAGAGCAACTTTAAGATATAAACACGATACTGATACTTTCTTTATTGCTGCAGGAGGTACTTCAAGTTCAGATTTAGAAATCACCAATAGTGCAGTTAATGTTACCTCCGGTACTTTACAAATAAGTGGCACAACAGTAATAAACTCCTCTCGTAATCTAACCAATATAGGAACTATCTCAAGTGGTGCTATTACTGCTACAGGAGTTGCAACTCTCACAAATGTTAAAAGTTTAACTGATTTAATTTTAGCAAGAAATGATGGAACTTCTCCTGCTGTTGTTATTGAGCGGTTTGATAGATTTCGTTTTATAACAGATAGCGCAGGTGATTATAATGAGTCACAATTAGGAGTAAATCCTTCTAATGTTCTATTTACTAATAATGGTTATGCAATTAATACAACCACTGTAATAGATTCGTCAAGAAACCTCACCAATATAGGAACTATCTCTAGTGGTTCTATAACAAGTGGTGTCATAACAGTAAATAATGTTGCAAGTGATAAAAAAATATCTTTTAACAGAACTGGCGGTAAAAATATATCAATAGAACATGATGCAAATCAAATTTACTTTTGGAATAATACAGATAGTCATTTTTTAATGAAGATGAGCAATGCTGGGCTTGTTCAGTCAAAGGTGGGTTTTAGTGTAAATGGAACAACTGTAATAGACTCCTCAAGAAACCTAACCAATATAGGAACTATTACAGCAGGAGGAGATATAGCCTCAAGAACATCAGCATATCCTGGCGGTAGACTTATCCTAGATCGTACATCATCTTCATCAGGTCCTATGACTTCCTCTGAAATACATTTTAGAGCTTATGGAAATAACACAACCTTAAGAACCTTTGGCAAGATTGAAGGTAGAAGTACAGGATATGCAGATGGTCAGATAATGTTCTACACTCAAAACAGTGGGACATTAACAGAAACACTTACATTAGACTCATCACAAAACGCTACTTTTGCAGGAACCATTACAGCCACAGGCGGTAACTCTACTAATTGGAATACTGCATACGGTTGGGGTAATCATGCAAGTGCAGGTTATTTAACAAGTCACCAATCTTTAACTTCATTACTGCCAAAATCTGGTGGAACAATGACTGGTACTCTGGACTTAAATACTCCAGATTCTCTTTCTTTTGAAAGCGGTAAACATTGGATTACATATAATGATGGAGAAGGAAACTTTAATATTAGAGTTGGACATAAATCTGATTCAAATACTAATGAAGTATCTACTGAATCTGGATATGTTTTCCATGACGAGTGGTCACAAAGTTCTGGTTGGAGAGAGTTTAATATTTCAGCAAGTAGTATAGCCGCAGGAGCTGATGTAGGTGCCTGGCGAAGACAAATATACTATGATAATAATTCAGTATATCTCGCTTATCAGGGGTCTAATAAACTAAACACAAGTTCGGGGGGTATATCAGTTAATGGAACAGTAACGGCCACTGGGGGTAACTCAGGAAACTGGAATACTGCATATGGTTGGGGCGACCACTCTACTGAAGGGTATCTAACCTCTTTTGATATAACAACACAAACAGACGGCAAGTACCTACGTTCTAATGCAAACGATACTTATACAGGAATACTAACTTTTGGAAATGGCGATACCAGAATTTACGGTTCAGATGGACATCCTCTTGTACAAGTAAATTCAAGTAGAGCATATTTTGGTAGTACAAGTAGAGCAGTCAGCACAATAGCAACTAACTCTACAACAGGTTTAAAAGCAAATGTAAGTGGAACAGATTACACAGTATTCCATGCTGGAAACTCAACACAATTTACTTCTACTACTTTAAACGGTTATGCAACAGAATCATACGTAGGAACTCAGATTAGTAATTTAGTTGATTCTTCACCTTCGGCTCTAAACACACTCAATGAATTAGCCGCAGCTTTAGGTGACGACGCTAACTTTAGCACTACTGTAAATGCAAATATAGCTACTAAACTACCAAAAGCTGGTGGTACTATGACTGGAGATATAAATTTAAGTTCAACTTCAGGTACCTCTCCCGCAATTACATTTAATACAAGTAGTGGCACAGATACTAGTGTAGATATGGCTATTCGTGCAACTGGAGAAGGTTTAGATTTCTATGAACCTGAAGATACCAATAAAATTCATATGCGAATAGTAGACGATACTGGAGTTAATGCTGTATTTGGTCTTCGTACAGGTGCTGGGGATGGCACAGCAAGGATAGATGCTTCAGGTAACTTAATTAATATTGGAAACATAACAGTTACAGGCACAGTTGATGGGGTTGATATAGCGGCAAGAAATGCAGTACTCACAACTACAACTACTACTGCCAATGCTGCTTTGCCTGCTTCAAGCTACACAAATGTATTTAAATCAGGTAGTGAGATTGCTGGGTCACAGAATCTAAACAACTACAGAACTACAGGTTATTACTCTCAAGACTCAAACTCCGATGCAACAAGTGGTTCTAATTACCCTCTTGATTTAGCAGGTATTCTTGAGGTCATTACCGGTGACCAGGGCAACGGATTACAAAGTGAGCAAAGGTACTCTCGATACAACAATAATCAAAAGTTTGTTCGTCATTACTATAATGGTACTTGGACTTCTTGGAATCAAGTATGGAATAGCGGAGACTTTGCAAACAACTCAACAAACTGGAACACTGCTTATACAGTAGCAAATGCTGCTTTACCAAAAGCTGGTGGAACAATGACTGGCACTATTACTGGTCGAGATTTTAAACCACAAGCTGGATATCATTTACAAAGGTCAGACCATCATTCAGGTCATTTAGAAGGTTCATATAATAATATAGGTGATAATGGATCTAAATCAAATCCAATTTATACAATTGGCTCAGCCTATAACCCTGCTGATGCCACGTTATCAAATATGTACGGTATTGGATATACGCATAGTAATGCTTCGTTTATTAGTATGACTGGTGCAAGTGGTTGGGGAATGTATGTTGCGGCAGATGGAGATGCTCGTATATATTTAGGTGGAAGTAATGGTGTTATTTCCTCTACAGGAGAACATTATGTCGGCTCGAGTAGAGTTTTTCATGACACTTATCATCCAAATGCAGATACACTCACAACAGCAAGAACAATTAATGGTGTTTCATTTAACGGGTCAGCAAATATTACAGTAGCAGATAGTAGTAAACTACCTCTTACTGGAGGTACAGTGACGGGAAATTTATCCGTTCATACAGGTGGATCAAGTGGTACGTTTAGTGTAGGTAGGTCAACTTCCCAAAGATTTAAAATGCATGTTACAGATGGTCTAGGAACTATAGACTATTTACAGGATGAATCCGGTGACTATGCTCATGATGTTAACTTTAATATAATATCTCCAAGTACTCATGATAATGAGTTTAAATTTAGTGACAGAATTGTTATTCAAGACTCAATTGCTGGAGACGCTACATTATTAGCTTTAAATCATGATTGCGTTGCTGATCTTGCTACACAAAGAACTTTTATAGATTTTAGTTTTACAGATACAAATAGTAATGAAACTCCTCAAGTAAGAATAGGAGCTCAAGTAGGTGCAAATGCAGATGCAGGCAGTCAAATACTCGAAGGTTGCGGAGCTTTTATAATTCACACAAATAATGCGAACACTGTCTCAGGAGCAGCAGGAGCTTCATTAGTAGAAAGAATGAGAGTCGACTATCAGGGTAATGTTGGTATTGGAAACACTACTCCAGGACAAAAATTAGACGTAACAGGAAACATAGCAGTTTCAGGAACAGTTGACGGTGTTGATATAGCTGCAAGAAATGGAGTGCTTACAAGTACTACTACTACTGCCAATGCTGCCTTACCAAAAGCTGGTGGAACAATGAGTGGCCAGTTAACAATGAATGGCCAATCAATTTCAATGGGAAATGGTGCAATTGTCAATGCTAACAATCTAACATTTAATGACCCTGGAGTTAATGAAGGTGTTAAATGGGAGGGGGGTAACTTATGGCAGATTTATGAATCTCCAGACGCTCAAACAAATTCTGCAGGTAATTTACAATTTACAAGTGGAAGTGGTAATGGTACTAAAAGATTTACTATTACTACTGACGGATATATAGGGGCAACTCGTACATATTTTTCAGTTGATAGAAATACAGGTTATTTCTATAATGACAGTGGTACTCGTACAGCCTATACAGGTGGTGATTTCTATATTAAATCTGATGTAAGTAATTGTTACTTATATGCTACTAACACTTACATGGGAGCTTCAAGCGGTGATACTATAAGATTTAGAGGTAACACAGTAACAGCAGATTCTTGGGGTATTACCTCTGCAGGTGCTGTAACAGCAGGTTCTTATGGACCAATTTCTGGAACTACAGGTACTTATAAAGGCTATGGCGGTACTCCAATGGTACAAGGTGTAAATGGGGCAGCTTATTATCATGGTTCAGATAATGGTGGTTATGGTATTGTTATTCAAGGCGGACATCCTATATGTAAATCAGTAAAAATAGGTTCGGTTAATGCAGGAACAACTGTTATCACAACAGCCAGAGCAGTACAAAATATTACAAGTATATCAATGTCTGGTGATTTGGTAATGACAAAATCTCAACCTTGGGTTGTTATTGAAAATACAACTGAAGATGGTGGTGGTATTGTATTTAATGACAATCAAGCAGGAGCTTGGCCAGCAGCATCATCGCAAGCATTTAGAATGACCTACCATTCAGGAAATAATAGCTTTGTTATGGGGCATGATGAAAATTCATATACTGGATTCTCGTTTGCTTCAGGAGGCAATTTTACTGCCAGTGGTGATGTGACAGCTTATTCAGACGAACGATTAAAATCAAATATTGTAACTTTAGACGGCAAAAAAGTATTAGATATGCGTGGAGTTAGCTTTGAAAAAGACGGCAAAGAGGGTAGCGGAGTTATAGCACAAGAGCTTGAAAAAATAGCTCCAGAGTTAGTACACACAAATAAAGAAGATGGGTACAAATCAGTCGCCTACGGTAACTTAGTCGGATATTTAATAGAAGCAGTAAAAGGACAACAAGAAACAATAGAAAAACTAACAAGTCGTATAAACGACATAGAAAAAGGAGAAAAATAATGGCAATAACAAATGTAAGAACATTAGAAAGGATAGAAGTATACCCTATAGCAGATTCAAGTGCTGCTGATACATCAAATGCAAAGCACGAGTCAGTAGTAATAGCATATAACTATACATTCGATGATAGTGAAGACGCATCTTTACCTATAACTACTACCAAAGTAGTATACTTAAATAAATTTGTAAGCGATGGTGGTTCAGCTACCGACGTATCAGGTGAAGATGCTTTAGTACAAGCAGTATGTGGAGCAATCTGGAGTTAATTATGGCAATAACTAAAACAAAAACAGTACAGAATATATCAATATATGAACCAGCAGAACCTACAGCAGCAGCAAGTACAAACGCAGGCAATAAATCTATAGTGGTAACATATCAATTTAAGTTTACAGACTCAAGTGATTCTGATCTTCCACTTATAAGTCATTCAGCTAAAAATTTATTTAGATATGATGCAGATGGAAATGCTACAGATATTTCAGGAGAAGATTCCTTTGTTCAGAGTATTTGTAATTCAGCCTGGAGCTAAGAATGGCAATCCCCGGTCCAGGTAATCCATTAGTAATGGGTAAAATTTATCAAGAGGTTGATGGTGCAGGTTATTCAGCCTCTCCTGACTCTGGTGAGATAGTTACTTTGTCAGGTTTGGTAGGAGGTCAGCCAGATACTATAAACCAAGCTAGTGCAAGCAAACCTAATACTTCTACTCCTCATTCAATGTCGGAGTGGTACAGTTATAATCATAGTGCCTCCAGCTTTACTTGGGGAACTCCTGGTACTTTTCCAAATACTTTCTTTGATCAGGAAATGGAAACTGGTGATGGGTCACGAGCTCAGGTTGCAACAGTAATGAAAATTACTCATAGTTCAGGACAGGTCAACTATCAAGCTATAGATATGGGAAGAAACTTTGCACCGAGTGGAAGTACAGTAGGACTTAATACTGACTCTGTTAGAAATGTAAGTTATACAGGAACGTTAACTGCTCTTTATATACAATATGTATTTACAAGCATAGATAATACTATTGTACAAGATAGTACCGATTGCGTAGCAGAAATAAGAAAAGATACAAATTCTTCTCCTAATGAGCCAGATGCATCTGGTTATAGTTTAGTACAAACATTAAGTGCAGGTACAAATCAAAATATAACAGGAACTATAACACAGATAGGGCATACAGGAACTTCTGCCTATTGGGTCATGATAGAAACAGGCTCTTCAGGTGGAACAGAGACTGATACAATAAGACTACGAAACGGTACTGTTGCATGTAAACTCTACGCAAATAGTACAAGCGGACCTTCTGTAACTTTGTTTACAGGCAAAACTGTAGACATGCTGGCTTACTCTAGTGATAGCGGTTCTTAATACTTATAGAATACGAGATTTCATAAAATATACTAAGAGTGTCAATTTATTTGATACTTTTAGTACTTATGAAATTTATATTTGGAGTAATTTTGGTTTCAATGAGTCTAAAGATATAGATTTGATATTTATAGGCAAACCTACTGAAACTATAGGACAATCTTTATACGATTTAAAGATGAACGCTCTTCCTTTCCACAGCTTAGATATAACACTTCTACCAGATACGCGAATGTTTTCCTACATTCCTGACTTCAATAAATCACTTACAAACTACTACTTTCCCCAGAAAATAATAAGATATAAACTTGGCAATATGCAAAAACACCAACATGACAATGGATGGACTTGTACTGAACATTCAAAGCATTTATGGAAGATTGAGCAAACTTTTGCAAGAAAAGATACTAAATATAAAGAACGAGATTGGCATTATCCAATCCTTTTGGAAAATTTTATAAAACTACATGAGAATATTAGAAATGGATATTAAATTCTTAAAAGAAAATTGTACGGAAGACCCATGGCATCACGGAGTAGGCTTCATCAAATTACGTATGAAAGGATATGAACTAAACTTTCACTCTGAGCTTATAGCGAGTCCGACAAAGAACCTTCATAGTCATACAAAAAATTTCATAAGTACATGTCTATTTGGGAAAATGAAAAATGTTATCTATAAATACGAAGAAACTGAAGATAGCGACTGGGTAGTAGAACATGTAACTTGCCAGGCAGGCAAAGCACCCGCTATGGCTTGTAACAATATTGCTGTAATAGTTGAATCTGAAGA
>Ga0222717_10004599_pt1 | contig 10126 bp, 12 predicted proteins | sample C33_18DmetaG_FD_165053 | JGI IMG/M metagenome (GOLD analysis project Ga0222717, IMG submission 165053) | Estuarine water microbial communities from San Francisco Bay, California, United States - C33_18D | ecosystem: Environmental > Aquatic > Marine > Unclassified | place: USA: California...
GAAAGACGACTCATAAAAAAATTAAAACATACGTTTTTTAAAAAGGGGTTTCGGTTACACCAGTTTTCGTCCTGGGTAAGTCGTAAACATGGAACTTTAGTGATATGCCGGGAAACCAGTTACGGTGACGGTATATCACTACCTTGTGTTATGTGTCGAAAAATTATAGAAAAACACGATTTAAAGTGGATCGCACACGATGGTGAGAAATGGATTCACTCTCAGAAAACGCCATGTCTTCCAAAATCACGACCCACGAACAAACAAAGAAAACATTTAGGTTTTGGTCTTAATGATTAAACCTAAAGCGGTTTCCAGATTATTCTCGTTACGTTTGAGTGGCTTTTCCCTTTTCAAACGTAATGTTTCATTTTTACCGGACGCACTCGTTATATCACTTAATTTCTTCGTATTTGAAACCATAGGTATAACGCGTTCCGGTAAAGGTTCTATTTCTACTTCTCTAGGTTTTTCTATATCGACTACATTGTTTTCTCTAAATTGGTCTATGGTTAAATCACCACCAAACTGTATAAGTCTTTGTCTATGTGGAGCTCGTTTTATTTGTCCTATCTTATCGAAAAGTTTACGGCGCATCATGACCATATTACCACATATAAGTCCACCGCGATTACACCCATACTTATCGATTGCGTATGTTTTCATACAACTCCATGAACAGAAGTTACCGGACGTATAGAATTTGTTTCGTCGTTCGTCGTGTTTATGGGGCATGCTTAAAGCCGTACCCTCAAATGGATGGCAACACCACCAACACCACATTCATAGTTTAAATTTACTTTTTTTCTTTAAGTAAATAAAACAAGTGCGGTCATACACATAAAACAAGACGATACCGAAGAAACCGTACCGAAAATCTTGGTCGATCGTTTTTCCGTAAGTTTTTTATCCTTATCTTCCTCGAATTTAAACAGTTTTTCGGTTAAACTCTTTTCTTCGTCGTCGCCTCCGCCTCCGTCTCCGCCTCCGTCTCCGCCTCCGCCTCCGCCTTCATTATTATTACCGCAATCTTGTTTCAAACTAATATTACTCCCTACTAAATCACCACCGATATCAAAATCGGCTTTACATATACTTATATCCCTATTACAACTTGTATCCCAACTTGTTGGTTGGTAAACGTTACCGGAACACACAGATCCATAACACGGTTGCATACCTTCAAACTGGGCTATATCCCCTTCGTCTAACGAACTTGTTATCTTATCCCAAACAGGTTTTACTGTTTTACACCCGGGTAAATTTGGTACTTGTTCACACAAACCGGGTTGTGTGACGTTATAACACGCACAAAAATCCTTATCGGGGTTGTTTTCGCAATACTCTTTTGCTAATATTTCGTACGAATCACCTAAACTTGATTTAGTACACAGGGAATCAGTAGACATTCTATTCCCTTTGAAACAATAATCTCTCATATAATCTTGTGTTTTCACGATGTCCCAACACGTTTCATTACCTTTACCTGTTTTAAAGTTTGGACTATCATTTTTTATAGCATTACAAACGCGGTTTATGATAGAATTATAAGCACCTTTAACGTGCGTTTTATCACTCGCAGCTAAAGACGACATTGAATTTTCATCTATAGTCCATGAACAAAGAGCTTTGGTGGGCTTATCAGATGTTTTAGCGTGTTGCCATGCTTTCCATCTCGCACCTGGACAATGATCGGATAAACCATGGTCTTGGTTAGGTTTTAAATATTTGTCCCAATTATCAACTGTATGTTCTTCAGCCGCTCGTGGTCCTTGTCCATCAGGTATATCTATAGTAGCATTTATTCTACCACCCTTAACTAATGATTCATTACCTGGACTTTGAATTTTCGCAGCAGATATACCAGATAAAGGGCTCGCATATGGACCATGAGCGCCTATCCAATCCCAACTATTATATCTTTGATATTTACCATTTGTAAGTGCATGTGCTTGTTGACGCCGATTATGATCACCGTGTTCGTAAAATACAACGGATGAATTTTCACACCCTGTAATTTCCCAACTTTCTACAGCGTCGTTATGTTGCATTCCGTGATTACCGTCACCTGAAATTGTCCACTGAACACCCCTTGAAAAATTAGGGTACGAACCCATTTTTACTGTACATACCATGATACGTAGAGTATTTATATATACATATATTTTTTTATAAACCATCGAGAATTTCGTTCAGTTTATCCGTGTCACCTTCTTTAGCGGCGACCAAAACTTCACGGAGTGTATTTTCATCACTCGTAACTTTTTTAAATTCACCATACACGAGAAAGTGCATACCACCTTCCTTTATAGCATCGCCATTTTCAAGGAGGTACTGGCGGACCTTTGTTTTATCACCTTCACTCATTTCGAGTCCCGTGCGTGAGTATATCACGAATACGACAAGCACAATTACTAAAATAATTGTTACGTTTTGCCTGGTAAAGAATGTTTTCATTTAGTATAAAGTAAGATTTTTTTAAGATCTAGAAAACATTATTAACGATATACACATTATACACGACGATAAGGACGATACCGAATATTGTGTTATGTACCGAACGTTTGGGTCCGCCCACCTAAACTTTCTAGGCCATTGTGTTATGGGAAGTTTGTTCCATGGTGGTTTATTAAACGGTGGGTACCTCCGTTTTGCACGCTCGGCTGCCGTAGATCCACTTCGACCGGGTTCGTCCATCCAATCGGGTGTTTTATCTCTTCCGTAATTACACTTTATTATGATTTCGTCATCAGTCATGGTTCGAATATCCAAATAATCGTCACATATAAAGTATTTATCTTCACACCCTTTCGTCGAATCTTTCGGTATATACCCGTCATCGCATACACGCGGTCTACAGTGTCTAACATCTTTCAAAATTTTATATCCTACAACACCCTGGGTTGTATCGTCTTCGTCCACGCAATCAAATTTATAGTTTGCGTCACATAACCCGAAATCGTTTTTCTTCTTTTCTAAATCGCCATACGCTTTATCACACCCATACGCGTTCATGTTTGTTTCACAGACTTTGTTCAAAACGTTATAACATTCACACCACTTATCCGTTGGGTTCGCATCGCAATATGCCTTCGCCGCCTCGTGGTACTTATCTTCACCAAGTTTTGTTTTTGTACACTCACCGTCGCCTTTAATTTTATCTTCAAGTTTACAATATTTCAAACGCAAACTATTATTATTATCGCGGTTACTACACGTATCTCCAGGTGGACCAAGTGCAGATTTAAAATTATTCGCATCAACATTACAAAAATCATTGGCTAATTCGTCAAATTTAAATGCGTCTTTACACTTTGATGCAGACAAACCCGCTAAAAGTGGTTGAGTTACTTCAGCGCCATCAAATTCGTCTGCAAGACGAAGACACACACAATCTGGGTCTATATTATCGGGATTGTGATTATTTATACATTCTTCGGTAAGATTTTGAATTTTTGTATCCATATCTACTCTCTCTTTTCCTGCCAGGTCCATCCATGCATCAGAAAAAGCTAGGCTTTCCTTTTGACTAGTGGAAAGAGCTTCTCCCTGTAACCAATCAATAATACTCTTCGAAAAAATAACTTTTTTATCAGACATTACTAATATACATTTAGTTTTTTTTTTCTCAGGCAATTATAAAACATGGGTGGAGGCGGAAGTCAAACTATTGAACAAACTTTTAACCTTTCGGCTGTAAATAAATCTATATTTGAACAAGTTACAACCAATACACAAAAAGTGAGCGCGAGTAGTACGAATATTCAGAGTATTGGTCTAAATGTTAAAGGATCAATGATAGGATGTCCGTTTACTGCTAATCAAAAAATAAAATCAGAGACACAGACGGATGCAGCAATGGCAACCGAAACTATTTTAGCTATGAAAAATGAAATAACAACCGAAATGCAGGCTGGTGCTAGTGCAGCTATAGAAAAATCCACGGAGGCTGGTAATATGCAGTTTGGAGATAAACAAAATGTTAAACAGGAAACGAATATGGCAATTGAAAATATAGTAGATACAACTATTACAACCGAGAACTTGTCTGAAGTTATATCGAACGCTGTAAACATCCAAGAAAATGTCATGAATATAGGTGGAGATTTAGATTGTCAAGGTGAGCAGATGGTATTAGGACAGGATATATCGGCTAAACTCATCACTAAAGCTGTAATGGGTGCACTCACGGATGCGCTCATAGAGAACAAAACGACAAGTAAACTCACTGCAACTTCGGATGCAAAACAAAAAACCGAAAATAAAGGTCTTGCGGATATCGTTGGTACATTCTTTGAAGGTATAACAGGACCCATAAAATACGCGTTAATAGCTTGTGTGTTAATGATATGCGTTGTTATCATAGGTTTAACCGTATTCTTATTATCACCCGCGGGTCAAAACTCTACACGAACAATTGCTAATGCCGGTGCCAAAAAACTCGGTGGTCCTTTTTAAGTTAAAGAAATAATTTTCCTTTATATTAATGATTTTAAGTATAGACGTCGGTATACGAAACTTAGCCATGTGTATACTCGACGAAACGTCTAATCTTATTGTTCAGTGGGATGTTTCTGGTGTTCCTCCTGAACATAAAGACGGCTTATTTGTTTCTTTAAGAGACCATTTAGATGATAAACCATGGGTTTTACAAGCGGATACGGTTCTTATTGAAAAACAACCCGATAAGAATAGAAAAATGAAAATGGTTGAACACTTTCTTCATACCTATTTCGTTATACGTAACCCTAAAGCTGAAACGATCATTTATGATGCGCGTTTCAAAATACCCGATTTCGCAGGTCCCGGTAAAGCCATGTATACGAAACGTAAGAAAGCGTCTATTGAACGGTGTCAACAATTCATATGGAATAATACAGTGAATGCACACTGGATTCCTATATTCAATGCATCTAAAAAGAAAGATGATCTTGCCGATACGGTCATGCAAGCCATTAGTTTCACGAAACGTATTGAACCTATACAAAGCGTTTCGAAAAAGTCGAAAAAACTTGTTCCTCGTAAACCTAACGAGAACCAAAAACGGACGCGGTACTCGAAATCAAATTTAGCGTACATTTATAAAAATAAAACCGATCTCGAAGTTCTCGAAAATAATAAACGGTTCATGAAAGATCTTAAACGGTACTATAAAAGTATAGACGATTTAGTGAATGAACTTGCTTAACCCAAGTCAGATTCTATATATTAAATATATGAATAAAATGGTTTATCGAAACGATGGTAGTAGTCATCATGACGGTATAAAAGGCGAGTGTACGCTCATCCACATGATAAATACAGACCCAAAATTTTCAGTTATAAAGGAAAAGTTAGGCGGTAAACTTGAGCACAGAGGTGGTACAAAAAGTACAGCCGACGCTGTCAGTGAACGTGGAGTACGTATTTCCATCAAAACCAAAAATAGCAACAGTGGTTCTTTTGATTGGTTTAACAAGTCATACGTACACGACACCGAAACCGATACTAAAAAATTTTTAAACGATATAAAGAATTTTTATAGGGACTATAACGATGAGGAGAAATTTACACGGAAAATTATAAATGAGCTTTCAAATACACTACTTAAATGTATCAACATACGTCCATACATAGACGAACTTATAAATAATTATAAGTCCGATTATATATGTATAAATTTCGTAAAGAGAAGGAAATTCGTTATGTTTGATCGTGATCAATTGAAAGTCTTATTTTATAATTGTGAAAACAATGTTAACCCGTCTAATATGTGTACATCGTGTACTATACCAGGGAGTCATTCACTTAGAATTAGACTGGTATTGAACAATGGTGTTAAGGCTATCCTGAAAAGGGGATCGTATTTATGTGTAAAGCTTCAACAGGATAACCCACAAAATTTAGAAAAATATGTAAACAATGCTATAGTAATCTATTATTAATTATATCTGTATTATCATTTATATCAATGAGTATACTCTCTCTATTTAAATTTTTACACGCTTTTGCAGTAGTACCAGAACCACACATTGGATCAAGAATTATATCACCTTCATCAGATGAGATAGATATAATTCTCTCAAGTAATTGAATAGGTTTAGCCGTCGGATAAGTTCTCAATTCCGACCCCTGACCTATTGAGTGAATATCATCCCATAGATCTGTACATGGTTTTCCAAATGTCTCGTGTAAATAAATCTTTTTGTACAATTTAGATTTATCCATTTTCGGGGGGTGTATTCTATTGTCTTGCTTTAATTTTATGAGTTCTGTTTCTTTTATTCTCCACCCAGAATCTGGGTTAAATATTTTTCCATTAAATTCAAAAGAATACATATATCCTTTCTTAGTATTTTCTGTGACCAAGTGACCAAGTGAATACTGACCTCTTTCATCCTTATTATTAAAAGAATTCTTGACATACTTCTCATCTCTAGATTGGTATACAATATTAAACTTTGGGGATTTAGAGTTTGTACATTTGAAAATAATATCTATAGTAGCCCCCAATTTTCTTTTTACGTTATTTTTTGACCGACATTTTTTCCAAAATATAGGTTGGACATTCTTAAATTTATCTCTTAGTATCTGTTCGGGTATAAACATTCGATCGGCTGAAATATGAAAAAACAATGTTCCATTTTGTTTAAGTTTTGGAATACACTTATCTATAACATCTGTTATAAATTTTTTATAATCATCACTTTTCCAGGTATCTGAAAACCCAGTTGAATCATCTTTAGACATTGTGTAGTTTCTACCACTATCAAAAGGTGGATCTAAGTATATAGACGTTATTGAATAATTTTCAATTAAATCCATTTTTTCTATACAATCGCCTATGATGTATTTCATGATATATATAAGATATTTATCTTTAATTTATTAAATTAGATTCTTATCAGCCGTATAGTACGTCTTTCCTTTCATGACGAAACTGTGTACACGTGCATACGCCCACGCTTGTGGACTTGCACCTGGTCGGTGTCCCGTTCGCCATGCGGCTAAACCACGATCGTACACTGTTTTTAATGTTTTTAAAGGTATACCCGTCACTTTGGATATATCTTTCAGTTTCGTTACACCCGGGTACCTTTTACGGAACTTCGAAGTATAACTCGATGTTCTCGTTTCAACCTTTTTATCGGTTTTGAAAGGTGTGTAGTCTTTTTTCAACATCTTTTTGTACCTTGTTTCGACGTTCTTAAGAGTGTTCAGTCCCCTGAAATACTTGAGTGGTGCATATATTTTACCCTCACTTTTACGAAGTTGGGTAAGTTTTTTACGAATATCGCTCTCAGATAACATCTTAAAGATTGTGATCGTAGTTACAATAAATGGAGAAAAAAGTGCTCGATCATGGTTTCGTTAGACTCGTGGATTACATGCCACAAAAGGAACTCGATTCGTCAATTGTTCAAGCCGCTCGGGTCTCTTACGGTGACGGAACAACGACATCTCGAGGTGATACTGGTCTTATTCGATATTTAATGCGTCATTGGCATAACACGCCTTTTGAAATGGTCGAATTTAAGTTTCATATCAAAATGCCCATATATATTGCTCGTCAACACATGCGTCACAGAATGGCGAGTGTGAATGAATATTCAGCAAGGTACTCGGTCGTTAAAAACGACCACTATAAACCCGAAGTTTTACGTGGTCAGTCAAAAGTAAACCACCAGGGTTCGGAAGGTGAAATTGATATTAACACTGATCGTGAAAATGCGTTAAATAAACACTTTGATAATTCGTATGAAATATACAAATACCTACTCGATGACGGCGTGTGTAGAGAACAGGCTCGAGGTACACTTACCCAATCGACATATACAGAATTTTACTGGAAAATAGACTTACATAATCTTATGCATTATCTTCGTCTAAGAATGGAACTCGGTGCACAAAAAGAAATTAGGGATTACGCCGAAGCTATTTATGAACTTGTACAACCACTGGTACCGATTACCATGAAAGCATTTATGGATTTTAGAATGAATGCGATTCAGTTATCAGGACCAGAAATTGAATCTATCGCAAATGGTACACCTATAGAATCAGTGGGTGAACGTCGGGAATTTGAGGAAAAACTTAAACTTTTGGGTCTCGATAAAAAATGTTAGTAGTATATAAGTAATATAATGTTTTCACTTTCCTCGATAACCACTACATTTGCTTCCACACAAAAGAAATTTAAGAAGTTTGGTAAAAAACTTCGTAAACAAAGAGATGGAGAAGTTGACGGTATAAAAGAAAAAATAAATGACATCGCCAAAGATGAAATTGAAAGAACTAAAAGTTTATTTGAAAAACATAAAGATTTTTTCAAAGATAATAAAACCTCTGCCACACCTGCGTCAGAAACGACCGCTATTGATTTTTACGAAAAGCCCTAAATGCTAAATCTAGACTTAACAATGTTAATAATATAGACACATCTTTATAATTTTCCAACAAGTTACCTGCAAAAACAGCTAATAAAACACTGTATTGTACGTACCTCATTTCTCGCCGCGTTTTTTCTATAGATCGTCTCATAGATGCGCGTGATTTTTCCATACTCAGAAGAGCCGTACTTATATTTTTTACGCGGTTTGGCATCTCAGTCGCCGTTGAAAATATACTTCCTATATCTATAGCATCAGAAACCTGTTCCCTGAGTATAGGTTCGAGATACTCTATATACGTAAAATCGGGATCGAGTTTTACACACGTTCCTTCAATCGTTGAGAACGTTTTCGCGAGGTATACAAAAGCTGTTGGTATAATAAATGGTTTCTCTTGTGCCAGTTTTAGAAGGTTTTCATCGTTTAGTATCTCATTTTTTATGTTTTTTCCATCGAGTGTTTCCAAATAATTAAGGGTTGTTTTGAAAAAAAGCTCTATATCACTTGTATCTGATGTTGTTGGTAAAATTACTTCTAAACGTATAAGAACATCAACAATACCTTTCGTATCCCTATTTATTATATGTATAAATAGTTCATTAAATCCTTGCCGCATTTCATCTGAAATCTCTATAACCAAACCAAAATCATAAAAAACAAGTTTACCATCACTTGAAAAACCCAAATTACCGGGGTGTGGATCCGCGTGGAAAAACCCTTTATCCATTGTCTGTATCACGTAAGAATTTATCAATGCTTCGCATACCTTTTTTCGATTAACTTTTGAATCGGATATATCGTATAGTTTTTCTGAAGGAACATATTCCATAACTATCATATCAGGTGTACACAATTGTTCATGTACTTTAGGTATTTTCATCCAATCTATCTTTTTGAGTGATTTCCTAAATTTTTTCGCATTTTTTGTTTCTTGTTCATAATCAGTTTCAGCCAATAAATAATCAATAGATTCATCGAGAACATACCCCGTATTTGTACCTGTGTCTATACCTACTTTTTCCAAGAATGCAACGATTTGTTTAATATTATCGGTATCGCTTTTCATTATTTCGTATATTTTAGGACGTCTAAGTTTGACGACAACTTCTTCACCGTTTTGTAAAGTTGCTTTATGAACTTGCCCTATACTTGCAGATTTGAATGGTTCGTTATCAAAATACGAAAATGTACCCGAATTTACATGTGTTTCAATCATGTTTAAAACTGTGTCTCTATCTATTGGTGGTACATCATCCTGTAAAGATTCCAATTCTCTTGTAAATTCTAAAGGATATAAATCAACGCGCGAAGATGCGATCTGCCCCAATTTTATAAACGTAGGACCGAGTTCAATAATCTGTTCTCTCGTCCATGCACCAAACTTTACCTGATCTTTTTGAAATTGTTTTCGTATCAAAAATTCACCAGCAAACTTCCACGTCCTAGTTTTGTGTTTTGATGGTGGCTTTATTAAAATGGGTTTTAACGCACATAGTGCCATCTTATTATCTGTACATATAATAAATGTGGCGTGTATTTTTAACTTTATATTTTTCGTACCTGATACTTGGTCCGCATTGGGAATCGAGACTCATGGAAAAGAAACCTTTACGTATAGTTGATTCACCAAAAGAATTTTTTAGACGATCTATATTTATATCGTATACAGCAATTTTATATACTGCTTGGTTCTTATATACTCCTTCGTATTCAACTGCCATAAACGCACTTCTCTTGTCTGGTGGCGCAACGTACGG
>Ga0222717_10004600_pt1 | contig 10125 bp, 4 predicted proteins | sample C33_18DmetaG_FD_165053 | JGI IMG/M metagenome (GOLD analysis project Ga0222717, IMG submission 165053) | Estuarine water microbial communities from San Francisco Bay, California, United States - C33_18D | ecosystem: Environmental > Aquatic > Marine > Unclassified | place: USA: California...
TCAAGTTATACAAGCTAATGCAAGTTATGATATATATGGTACTATATTAAAAACAGCAGATAGAAGGTTTCAAGAATTAAGTATTGATCCAGCTCATGGCTTGAAATCATTTGGAGAAGTCAAGGCAAGTAATACAAATATGGACACTGCAAATAAAAAACAATTTGAGGTATCTAAATTAAATTATAATATAATAGTAGGAAGAAAGGTGCATAATCATATAAAAGACGGCGAGCATACCTCTATCAATACGACCTCGAATGGAGTGGTTCCTACTCGCGTATCAATTGAGAATATTGAGGCGGAAATGAATATAGAATCCAACGATATAGTAAGAAATTTAAATCCAGACGGAAATTATCAATCAGGAACAACTCCCGAAGGTTTGAGCGACTCTACTATACAGGCTTTTTTGTACAGCCTGCAGGGAGAAAAGATAGCCAACTTCTCTTGCTCTGGAAAAATACATAGCCAATCAATATCAATATCAGAAAGTTCTCATGCAATGGGTTCGATATCTGTAAAGCAGATAATTAAATAATCATGACAATATCCGCTCCAGGCTCAGATATTTCTGAAGGAAGAATGGGAAACCTCGTTAATTATAGCGGGACTTTTCAAACAGGGCAAAATTACGAACAGTTTGATTTTGTTTATGCCACGGGTGATGGATTATATTATTACGCAAAGCAAAACATGGTTTTGGGTGGGGGAGTATCTATCTCAGACGATCAAAGATTTACATTGCTACCTCATGAAGTCGCAGCTAATTCTCATTATATTGTTGACGAGTTTAATAGGCCCGACGATCTGAATGCAACGTTTAAACCTGGAAACATAATAAATATAGCTGGGTCTACTGGGTCTAGCGATGGAACTTATTCTATATTAGGTATACAAAAAAATTACACAAGCACCACCGTTCAAGGCTTAACTGGTGCGGCAATAAAAATAAAGGGGACATCTGAAGCTAGTTTTATAGAAAATTACGAACCTTCCTCCACTAATGTTCTAACAATCTCGACAATCAATGCGTACCCTGAGTCTAATCCAGATTTGTGGACAAGCGATAAGTTTTTTTACGACGCAGATTATGGATCGACGGTTAATTTTAGGGCAAACAATATAAAACATGCATATGGAAATGGCTACTACACCCTACAACCGAAAGGAATAAACGCATTAACATTTGAGGTTAATTTAAAATTCGATAATAGAACAAATAAAGAAGCTAATTCTATAATACATTTTGTAGAAAACCATTTGGGGCAATTAGAGGTTGACGCTTCTTCTCCTAATCTCAAATACAAACAGGGAGTATCAGGGTTTCGATGGGACGGAAACGCAATGTTTAATCCTTATCGGTCAACAGAAAATGAAGCCAAGACTTTTTACTGCTCCGAATTTAATCATGCTTTAAGTTTTGAAAACAGCAACAATGTAAGCTTGAAGCTTAGAAATTTAGACACTTCTTCGTTGAGAAAATCTGAGCAGTTGTTTATAAGAAAAGCTGAAACCTTTGATCCGACAATGATTTACGAAAGAAACGATGTCGCTTTTTACACTGGCAATCATTCGTATTATTATTGGCACAGCGATTCAAGCGCCAGTAATAAAGTTCCCGCCGAGATAACCACAGGGTTTAATGGCAGGCTTGATTACAAAAAAGATTTACACACAGGTTATTGGACTCGCGATTTCTTTTGGAAGCCATCTCTAGGGCTAAGCGTTGACCAAAAGCCAAGAATGAGCGAGATAGAATTGGGGGGGTATCTTCAGATTTATAATGACGGCATAAATGAAAGTCTTTTAAATTTGAACTTGCAATTTAATAACAGAGACGACGAAGAAGCTTATGCTATACTTCATTTTCTTGAGCAGAGGCTGGGGCACAAGCCTTTTAATTTTACCCCTCCCGCTCCATATAATAGAAAGCAAAACTTTGTGTGCCAGGAGTGGAGCCACACTTATAATTATAAGAATAATCATAGCATATCCGCTCAATTCGAGCAATTTCCATTTAATATAGATGAGGAGGGTTTTACTAATTTAGATACGCCTCCAGAATTGGCAGAGGCGGAATTGATATTTACATCTCCGTTATCGTTTTCGATCAAGGACCAAGGGGAGCAAATAATTCCCGGAGAAAGAGGCAAGGGGAGGGTTAAATTAATGAATATCGGAGATAAGCCTTTAACGTTGATTAGCGCAGAAGTCATAGAGAGAGATGTTGGGAGTTTTTCTATTATAGGTCAGGGCGGAGGCGCAAACGTTCCTTTTATTGGCGAAGGTCTTGATAAAGAAGATTACATATACGACCTTCCGTCTGCAGGGTTTCCTTTTGGACTCAACGGTAAAACAATAAAGCTCAGCAAGTCTTATACTCCTGGCGTTAGCGATGGCGGGCAGATGTTTACCGTGGTTACGGGCTCTTTCGGGAACTATAAGTCCGAAATCGTTAATTCAGTTCCAAATACTTTTTTTCAGAATAATAGGGGACAAATAAAATCCGGAGTAAGCGAGCCGTTTAATACTGCATACAGGGAGTGCGACAAATTCGCAATTGAAAATTTCTTTATCAATAATCAAAAAACAATAATTGAGGGGGGAGAGGAGGGCTATATTGATGTTGAGTTTTTTGGAATCACCCACTCGGACCTAAATGTTTCATTAATTGATGAATTTTCAAACGAAATAATCGACAATAATTCAGACGTCATCCTTGTTGAAATTGTAAATAAATACTATTTTGCAGATTTATATATAAGAAGTTCTGCTTCAAGTAGTCTTCAGCAGGGTGAGTTGAAAATATTCGTCGCAGCAGGAAAATAATTATGGCAAAATCAGAATCAAATTTTAATAAACAATTAGTTTCAATCACTCCCGATTCGGTCGTGGATATGTATGAAATCGATTTTAGCAATCTTCAGTCAAACTTTGAGATGCTTAAGGATTTACACGGGGTTAATTTGGGCGCAGATGCTGTATATAGGTTTTGCCCTATGAAGAATTCAAGCAATCCTGTTTATTGGCAGGGAAAAGCCTATCAGCCTTTGCCTGTAAAAATGGAAGCGTTTGAGAGCCAGTCAGACGGAAGGCTCCCAAGACCAACAATGTCAATAGCTAACCCCGAGGGGCTTTTATCTAAAATAATTAGATCCAACAGGGATTTCGCTAATTGCAAGGTTACCAGAAGGAGAACTTTTGTTAAATTTCTCGATGATGAAAACTTTCAAAACAGAAATTTAAACGAATCTGGGAAGAATCCTTTTGGGGAATCCGACCCAAACTCACATTTTCCTGATGATATATTTTTTATAAATAAAAAAACAGCAGAAAATAAAAACGTAATTACTTTTGAACTTGTCTCTTCTTTGGAGCTTCAAGGTGCAAGCGTTCCTGGGAGAATAGTCATGCCGTCCCATTGCTCTTGGATGTATAGATGTTCTATTGGTTGTGGGTACAAGGGTTTGGCTATAGAAGATACCGAGGGTAGAGATCTAACTCAGAAGTACCCTCATAACCCTTACAATAATGGGTTGGAGGATATTCCCAGATGGAGCAAGCACGGGTTCTTGGATAATGCGCTAGTTCCTGGCGGATACGACTCTGGATCGTTGGTTAAAATAGTTCCACAAGGCACGTCGGACCCTTATAAGTCGACTCCTGTTGTTTTTTTATGCATAAAGACCCATGTTATCGCATCTGATCATATACCGTTTTTTGATAACAATCACTGGGTAAAAGACGAATGCCAGAAAACGATAGATTCTTGCAAAAAAAGATTCTCTAAATCTAGTGTAGATTCTCTGGGCGGATCTAGAGATATTTCTGATTACAGCAAGGCAAACATAACTTATAAAGGATTAAGGTTTGGGGGTTTTCCCGGGACAGAAAGATATCCATCTGCATAAGGCTATACTTAAGCAGGTTAAGTCTTATTGCTTGAATTCTTTAGCAGAAGAAAGCTGTGGGTTGATAGTCAAGTCCGCTTTGGGCGTGAGCGTCTTACCCTGTAAGAACGAAAGTCCTTTTCCTGAGTATCATTTTATGATTAATTTAAATATTTTTATAGAAAATAAAGTTTTATATGTTTATCATTCTCATGTGGATTGCTCAGTTAAACCATCTATTACAGATAAGCTATATTCTGATGAATTATGTATTCCGTTTTTGATCTATAGTATTAGAGATGATGAATTTGGTATATACAATAATATAAGTGTATAGTTATTTAAGGTTTAAGGTCAAATGAAAACGGTATATTTATATGGAAAGCTTGGAAAACGCTTTGGTCGAAAGTGGAGCTTGAACGCGGACTCAGCTGTAGAAGTTTTTGCCGCTATAGAGGCTAACAAGGAAGGATTTCTTGAATACCTCGCCACAAGCCAAAGGAGCGGTGTTGAGTATGCTGTTTTAAATAAATCCCCAATCAACATTTCTTCAAAAAAGGAATTAAAAAACCATATGATCTCCGAGTCCATGGTTGAAATAAAGAGCAAGAAGCAAGAAATGCATATTGTTCCCGCGCCGCAAGGCAATGCGGCAGCTATAATGACAGTTTTATTTGTTGGTGGAAAAGTTGCGGGCGGATTAACTCTTGTTGGTAAAATAGTTGTGGCCGTTGCTGTATCTTTTGTTGTTGGCGCGATAATGAAAGCTTTGTTTAAGCCGCCCGAAAGAAAAACCCCCACAACAACAAAATCTTATTTACTCAAGGGAATAGCCAATAGGACAAGCCAGGGCGTTGCAGTGCCCTTGGGTTATGGAAGATTAAAAATAGGTTCAACAAATATATCTCAACACAAAATATCAAAAAGGAAAATGGTTCCAGGAAAGTCTCATGTTTTGGAGTCTTATACTGAAATAGAGTTTTTAGATTTATTGAGCGAGGGCCCGATAGCTGGACTTTGCGATCAGAATGGGAATTTAATAAAACTTAACCCCAATTCTAAACCCTCAGACCTTCGGGAGGGTATTTTTTTAAACAATGTACCTGTTGTAAATACCCCAATAAGCGAAGCCGAGGTTGGAACTGCAAATTACATACTTAACGAAAACGGTGAAGCTCCTGTGCTTAAAACAGGAGAAGAAAAAGATACTTTGATTATTTCAGATTTTAATTGTTTTGTGGTCGACCATAGCGTATTGTTGTATGGCGCAGCGCCTTACACGGATAATGAAGGAAAATCCGAGCATAGAGCAGATGTAGGCTCAGCAAAGAAAAACGGAGCGAAAATTGCAGCTCATTTCGTGGCAAATAAAAACGTTAATAAAGTCAGAATCGAAATGAATTCAAGCTTGTCGATTCAGAACGACGATGGCTCCAATCAGGGAAATAATGTTCAATTTGTAATATTAATGGAGAAGGACTATGTCGAGCATAACGTTTTGTCTCCAGACTCTGGTTGTACGGTTAGTTTTGATGATTCATTAAACGGGGCTGTGTCCACCATCAAGGGTCCCGATGCTGATAAACAGCCGTCGGGCATGGATGTTGCAACGACCATGGTCTATAATAATATGGTCAATAAAGGTTCGCAAAATATTCTTTTGAAGCCGGCTCCCAAAACAATTCCTGATAGGTTTTTGGTTAAAGGGCTTTGTACTTCGTTGTTCGCTTTTGATATTGTTATTGAATTTGATCGACCAAAAATAAGTTCTAGGGGTGTCACTTTTAAATTAATAAAACTAAGCAATGAATACGACCCCTCTGTCAAAGGAGCTCTGGGAGGCATAGGTAGGGACAGAAGCCTGAAGTTATCTACTGTAGCTGAATATGTAGAAGAGCCTTTGCTTTATCCTTATAGCGCCATCATAAAGCTTAAGTTTGACAGTAAGAATTTTTCAAATTTACCCGATAGATCTTATCATTCGAAGTTAAAAAGGGTTTTAATCCCTTCGAATTATGATCCAATCTCAAGGCGTTACGACGGACCTTGGGATGGGTTATTTAAGGGTCAGCCAGATTCTCTTTCCTCTATACATTCTGTCAGCGATGAGGATAAATATTGGACGGATAATCCTGCTTGGGTTTTTTATGATTTATTGTCTAGTGCTAGATATGGAGTTGGCAAATACGGCTTATACGAAGAATATATCGATCGATGGCAGTTATATAAAATATCAAAATATTGTGACGAGTTGGTTAGGACCGATTATCAAATAGAAACTTCCTCCGGTTCTCCTGTGAATTTTAACTCAATTGTCGAGCCGAATAAAAAACTAGACTCTTTTAGCATAACCATAGATCAAGCTTTTTACAGTTCTGATGATTTTATCAAGGATTTTGGAACAGGGAACCAATTTAAGGGCAAAAAGATGGCTTTTTTTATTCCGTCTAGAAATCAAGACATCTCCGCTTTGACCGGAACACATAAGGACGACGCTATACTGGAATTACAATCAAGAGCTCTGCAGTTATCTGGCGAAATAAAAATAGAGCAGAGAGATATTATATCAAGCAATCCAGACGCAAATGGAGGAGGTACTATTATTCTGTCGGGGCCAGATTTAGGTGGTTTAAGCTCATCATTTCAGGAGGGAGCTTCCGTCAGAACCATTGGTGGTTGCGCGGTCCAAATCAATCATTCTATAGTCGAGCCAAGGTTTTCCTCCAACTTATATATAACTGACGAAATGGAAGCTCTTCAGCTTATCAATAATATGGCATCTATATTTAGGGGGATAATTACTTTTTATAATGGAAAAATAATGGCGATTCAAGATTCGTATAAAAACCCTATTCAGTTATTTAACAATTCAAATGTAAGCGAAGACGGTTTCTTGTACTCTGGGGTAAGCAAGGACCAGAAAATAACAAGCTCTATCGTTAGGTACAACAATAAAGATGACAGCTTTAAACCCGCAACCGCTCAAGAAGAAGATAAGAGTGCGGTTAGGATTTTTGGCTTCAGAGAAAAGGAGACTTTGGGCTTTGGGATAACATCTTCCAGTCAAGCAAGGAGGCTCGCCAAGTGGGTTTTGTTTACGACACAACTAGAAACAGAAACTGTTTCTTTTGAGACTTCTGCAGCGGCTTCGTATTTATATCCCGGATCAATTTTTGAAATTTCTGACGAAATGAGAGTGGGACAGTCGAAGAGCGGGAGGGTTTTAGATGTAAAGTTCTATACGAGGCAGCACGAATTTGAGCAGTCCGGACAGAATAGGGTTTTGAAGAATTCTTTTGATGTGTATAGTCCGTATATTTTGTTAGATAAGCACATGCTTGATGAGCCGTTTGTGTCTATTGTCGAGTTGACAGTGTGCACTGGGCTCGCTAATTCTACGGAAACAAAAATAAACTTAAGAGCTCCTTTTGAACGCTCTTCTCTTGATCAGGATGCCGAAATAGAGTCTGTTCTAGTTCCTCAGGTGATTAAATTTGAATGCTCTATTAATTACAACCCAGAAATAACAAAAAAAGGGCCACAGGGGCAAAATGTAATAGCTAGCGATTTTTCTTTAAAGATTCCTTTTGAGCTGTCTTTGTCGGATAATACATTTTCAGTACTTAATCATGGCTTTATCGACGGGGATAGGGTTAGGTTCACAACAGAGGGGTCCCTTCCTTCTGGCATAAACATGAGTAGGAGAGGCACTACCGCTTATTATATAAAAGACTCAACAAAGCACACTTTCACAATAAGCTATGCTTTAGGAGGCGACGAAGTGAACCTTTCGACCCAAGGTTTAGATTCGCTTGGAAACGATGGAGGCTTGCATTATATATGTCCGGAGGATGAAGAAAAAACAAAAGAAGCTTTAGGCAAAATAATGATCGGCTCATCTTGGAGCGCAAAAGGTGTGATTGCTGCAAAAACAAACCAAGAGCTGAAGCAGGTAATTATAAACAAGCTGGCCTTAACGTCTGGCGAAAAAACGGTGCCAGGTTGGAAAGTTTCTGATTGGCTTGGTTGGGTTAGCGTCTTCAATAATGATTGGGCGTACGTGTCTCTATTTGGTTGGATCTATCTTGGGGAGTTGAAAAAGTCTTCTGGGGATGATGGCTTTTGGTTTTACACTTCGTCGTCAGCAGAAAGCGCTTCCAACGGTTGGATATGGACCAACGATTCACTAAAGGATACTTTTTGGTTTTTTTATTCATTGTATTCTGAATCTAGTACTGCAAGCGGCTGGGTTATACCTTATTACAATGATGATAATAATGTATGTGAGTTTTTTGTTTACGATTCTGATAGTTCAAAACTAGTGGGTTCCAACTATACTTTAAATAGCGTTAAGTATGTAATTGTTCAAAAAGAAATATCTTTTAACGTCTCAGGCTATTTTATCAGGCGCCCGGATCAGGTAGATAAAAGAGTAGGGGTTCCAAGATCTAATCTCGCGAGCCCTTCTCCCTCGAACTTGGGAGGTCTGACCTTGAACCAAAGAAGGGAAACCTTAAGCGAGTCGGGTTATTACAAAAAAATAAATATAGATTCTTTTGATTATTTAAGCGCCGCTTCTTCCCTGCAGGCGAAAGAGTCCATAAGAATAACCCTTGTTGAAACTCACGCAGAAGTTGTTCGAGACGGGCAGGAAGTGTTTATTGAGGACGTAATCGATTCTTCTGGGGATTTTGACGATTATGTAAATGTTATTTATTTATACGATAGCGTAGATAAGCGATGGACAACATCTGTTAGTCCTTGGAGGTTGATAAAAATAAACGATTATCAATTTGAATTAGAAAACTCTTCCGCTGTCGTTTCTAAGCTGGGCTCTGCAAACATAACGTCCTATGGAGAAATTAATTTTACACCCCCGCCTGTTTCTGAGGTCGAAAGATCCTTGCAGGGGCAACTTTTTAGAACAATGAGTGTAAAAGAAAAAGCTGACAACAAGTATGAAGTTGTTGGTCTTGAATATAACCAATCTAAATTCGACGCTGTCGATAAACAAACTGTCGTGCGGCAAGCAGTTATGCCCATACCTCCCCAAGCAGATATGAGAATACCTGAAGCTCCTGACGGTTTAATATTAACCGATTTAACGATATAAGAGATGCTATCTACCGCAATAGGAATTCAGTTTGACGTAAACGATCTCAAGGCTAGTTACGAAGTGATTGGCTCGTCCGACAATTACTCATTTCAATACAACCTAGGGAAAGGAAGTAAGCTTGTGGATTTTGAAGGAGATAGCGCCCAAAAAACCATATCTCTGAATGGTAATTATGGTATATTTTCAATCAGGGTATTTGCAGTAAGCGACGTAGGCGTTCGTTCTGAATTTATTGAAGAAAAGGTGTCTGTTAGTCCCCCGTTCTTTGATGACACTTTTACATTTTCCGAAATCAAAGTTTCAAATCTTCCAGAAGATTCAAACATAGGAAGCACTATCGAAATAGAACCTTCTGAAACTGGTAATTTATTGGCAGTTAACTCTGAATATATTAATAGGAATGTAGAAATACAATGGAGGCTATCCCCTCCTCCAGGCCACGCTAAAGAAGGGAGATCATTGGGGAATGAATTGCTCGGAGATAAGTTATTGAAGGATTTTTCTCTCCAGATCAGGAATACAGAAAATGGCGATATAATTTCTGATGCACAATTAAATAGTTCGATAGCTCTTCAGACAGCTCTAGATACTTCGTCAGTATCCGATATGATGCATGGCTATACAGGGTTTTCTTTTAACTTGTCCAGCGACACGGTAGAGCAATTAAGTCTAGACAGAACTCTTGCATTAGAGGTTGTCTCTAACGATGCGTTTGGTCGTCAAGCAACCGGAGTATTAACTGGAATAAATTATTTACCTACAGTTGACTCATTAAGTTATAATTTAAGAGGGGCAAAGATGTCATTTAGTTGGTCTGCCCTGGATACCGATTTTCGTACAGCCAGAATCTCCTCTCTCGCTATTCCTGGAGGCGAAGGAATATACGACCCTTATAGCCTTCAGCAAAGCATAGATCATTACGAAAGTCTAAGCAGCGCTCCTCTTTGGGGAAAACATAATAATTATAGGATCGGAGATAAAGTAGTTCATAATGCAATTGTATTTGAATGTATACAAAATTACATATATTCCAGCTTTCCAAATATAAACACAAGCGACACTAGCTACTGGACAAATATAGGGCCGATAATAGACCATTATTTCACTCAAAGAGAT
>Ga0222717_10004603_pt1 | contig 10123 bp, 9 predicted proteins | sample C33_18DmetaG_FD_165053 | JGI IMG/M metagenome (GOLD analysis project Ga0222717, IMG submission 165053) | Estuarine water microbial communities from San Francisco Bay, California, United States - C33_18D | ecosystem: Environmental > Aquatic > Marine > Unclassified | place: USA: California...
AGAATTAAGAATAAATGCCAAAGCAAAAGAGCTTAATGTTAATTTTAATATGTTGTTATTTTTCACAGATTTAGCCTAATTTTAAAAAATATGATTTTATCATTAAAAGTCATATTTGAGCATATACTCTCGAAATTGAGAGCGAATATCTTGCTCACTAATATCAAAGTCCTGAATTGAGTATTGATGCTTTGAATTTGATTTACTGCTGCCTTTTGATAAATGGCTTTGAATATTATTCTCAGCTTCTATAGTCAGATCAAGCTGAAGATTGGAGTAAACATTCTTAATTTCCAACAGAGGGTCCTTAATCAAATCCTCATACATTACATCTGTAATATTATTCTCAGGTATAAGATGCCTATCCATAATTCCTTGTCTAACATTATGTGACCAAAAATCAATTACTGTTTCTCCAATGGCTGCTTTATCAATCTGTTTGGTAAAAGAACTCCTGATATTACTGGTTAAACTGCAGAATGAACCTATTGCTTCAGTTGGGTTTCTATGGATATTTATAAATTTAGCATTTGGATATGTTTTTAAGATGGATGGAATATGACCTATATGGCTAGGATCTTTTAATAGCCATCTTTTAGGCCTATTATTGCCTTCAATAACTTGAAAAAATCTTTTATGCCATTTAAAAACAGAATCAAAGTCACAGGTTTTAAGATATTTTGTATATGCTGGAACATCTGCCATACAGATATACACAAAGCTTTTGGCATGCATTGTGGCTATTTGCTCACATTCCTCAGGCATTTGAGCCCTTATGGTATGCATTGTTCTCAGTTTAGGAATAATGGCTTTACCAATTAATAAATCCCTGTTAACTTTTCTAATTCTTCTATTAATTTCTTTATTATTTTTAGTGATTGGAAGCGGATTCATGATTTCCCAATAAAGTGGAGATCTATATGAAGGATCTTGGTAGAGGAGATTAAATAAAAATGTTGTACCTGATCGAGGAAGTCCAATAACAAATAATGGATCAGCCGGATCACAGTAAGTATTCTTATTAAATTCTGTATATAAAAGTTTTCTTGTTTTTAGCCTTCTTTTTAATTGATGCTTAAAGGCCAACTCACCAAATATATTTAATTTATTCTTATTGAGTGAGTTAATCAGAATCTCTAATGGCTCAATATAATCATCTTCGCCAAGACCATTTTTTAGCCCTTTAAGAATTTTATTAACAGTGAATTGATTAGGCATATTGATTACCAAAGTTAACTATAAGATACTCTTTAATATAAATTTCATCAATTTTTTATTATGCATATCCTATTTTTATGTGTTGCAAATTCAGCCAGAAGTCAGATGGCCGAAGGTCTAGCCAAAGAAATTTTAGGTGATGGACATGATATACAAAGTGCTGGTTCAATCCCGTCAGGAGAAGTTCACCCTAATGCAATAATTGCTATGGATGAAATAGGCATAGATATAAGGAATCAATTTTCAAAATCTATTGATGATTTGGATAAAGATTTTATTGATAATTTAGATTTTGCAATTACTTTATGTGCAGAGGAGGTTTGCCCAATGCTTCCAAGCAAGGCTGAAAATCTTCATTGGGTAAATGAGGATCCCGCAAATATATCATATAACTTCGTGCACCTAAGAATGTCTTTTACAAAAACTAGAGAAAATTTGTATAAGTCATTAAAAAAATTTATTATTGAACATATATAAAATAACAATTTATGGAATTAACCAGACGTCAATTCATTATAACAGGAAGCACTTTAACAGCTGCTTTAGCATTCCCAGCTACCCTCATTTCATCAAATCAAAATCTTAAAGAAGATTTTAATGATTTCAAAGATTATACTTGCGAGCAAATAGAACAACTAGACAATTATGTTGTGGGCTCAATATTGCCCTTTTTAATGTCCATGCTTTTTCTGGCGTATACGCTTGAGATGTTCTCTCTTTTTTCCTCTTTACTGATTATTTTACTTTCATTGGTCTTTATAATATAAATCTGCAATGAACTTATCACCAAAGAACTCCAATAGGAAACATATATAGTGCAAGATAGTAAATCATATTCAGATTATTCAAAATCTATTCTAATGGGAGATTATGAACCCATTCTAAAATCAATACTCAGACAAATTTTTAGAGGTATTTATGATGAAATTTCAATTAAATGTGAAGTTAGCACACCAGATACTAAAGATATAAACGATTTTCTACAATGGCCAGAAGATAAAGATCTTAATGGTACAACTAGATATTTTCACTGGAATCTTTTTAGCCATAAAATTATTGATAAAGCCTATAAGCGTAATCTTAAATTTTCACTGAAAGACATCAATAGTATTGTAAATAGAAATATTTTTAAAAATAACACTGATGAAAGAAGAAGACTTATAGACCAATTTAGAGTTAAAAAAGTTTTTAAATTTTCTATTAAACAAATTTTTGAAGTTTCAAAGATTGCTGAGGAGCTTTCTATTAATAGAAATCTAGCCGCCCATGGAGATGGCTTAAATAACCCATCCCAAGCACTTATTTTGATGTCAAATATCTCTAGATTACTCAATATGACCCCAGATGTTGTATCACAAAATACAAAAGGTTTTGTCGAATTTGAAAGAATGATAAGGGAAGAATTTTTAGACTCTATTTTGTCAGTAATCAGACCAGACATTGAAGATACCAATTTAATTCCCGAGATAGAGGAAGATGATTATATTAATGAGGCTCTTATTAACAAAATCGATGAGATGAATAATCAGTTAAAAGGGCTTAAGGAAATTAATAGTAACTTGATTAAGAATGAATCTATTATGAATGATATTTTATCGTTAATTTATTCGCCTAGATTCGCGCAACCCCCTTTATTAAATAATACCTCTCTGAAAATTAGGCCTATTTCTGATGAAACCAAAGAAAAAATAACTACTTCAAAAGAGGAAAATGAAGAAACTCAAATCATTAACAAAAAGGAGATTGAAGCTGCCTTGGATAGAGAGCTATCAAATATGGAGATTGATGAAATTCAATATGATTCGCATCAAAGCACTCTCACAGAGGAGGGCTTTGAAGAAGATACACCAGAAGGCTTGCATGATGCTACTAGATCAGAGTTAAAAGACCACTTATTAAATTATCGAACAAAAATAAAAAAAGAAATGGCCAAAGAATTTCCTGGTTATAAGAACTGGCACAATATTTTAATGGAGCCTTTAATTAATGCCATGATAGATAACAAAATTGATTCAGTTAAGAGTCTTAAAGAAAATGATACTTTTGCACATTACTATGATTCAAATCAAATGTATGGAAGATTGCTCAACCATTACAATATAGAAGCTAAGAAGGTAGCGGCAAAAGAATTATTTGACGTTCAAATAGAAAGGTATTGGCCAGAAATAGAAGCCAGCTTAAAAGAATATTTTTCTCAAGAATCAGTATGAATTAAATGACTGATATTTCTTTTTCAAAACTCAACCAAAAAGGATCCCCAAAAAGTTTATTTATATCTAAAAGAGTTTCTTTTTCCCCTTCAGATATTTCTGCTATTGGAATAAGAAACGCTAGAGACTTTGCCAATAAAATGACCTCAAAACAACAAGGGGAGCATAGAGAATATAGAACCGGAGGATCGCACTATAGAAGTTCCAAAGAAATTTTTATAAATGCTTTTCAGGGCAAGTTAGCTGAAGTTGCTTTCTATGAATATTTTAAGGATAAAGGCTTGCCAATAAATCAGCCTGATTTTGAAACACACCCCAAAGGTCAATGGGATAGCTTTGATTTTTTAATTAATAATAAAAAAATTAATGTTAAATCCACAAAGCATTTTGGCAATCTAATGCTTCTAGAGCAAGGAGATTGGAATAATAATGCTGAATATATTCCAAATATAAGCACAAGTAATCATATCTACGACCTGTTTGTACTTTTAAGAATTGATTCTAAAACTAATAAGTATGATATACCTGGGTTTGTAACTAGATCTGATTTACTTAAAATCATTGAAAAACAGCAAATTATTAAAAAAGGTCAATTGTTAAGTGGAAGAATACCCATGGATGCTAATAATTATTATGTACAAGCCGGAGATATGAGAAATATCAATACTTTTAGGAGCTTTTTATGAAAAAAGAAATATGTCCGAGTTGCAAAAAAAGTAAGTTCGAAAAAGATTTTTTTACCAAAACAAGAAAAAATAAAATTTGTAATACATGCAAAAGAAAGCAAGGCAAGCTTGATTCTATAAAAGGAGCAGGAAATGAACTGCTTGTTTTGGGTTCTTTGATTTATTCATATCCAAATACAATGATGTCATCTAGTGCTCAGACTGCTCATGATTTGATAATCCATATAAACTCAAAAAAAAATATCAGAGCACAAGTTAAAACTGTAAACAAAAATGGCAGCATTCCATTAAAAGGTGGAGGAAGATCAGGTGCGGATGCTAACTATGGTGGAAAAGGCACTATTAATAAAATATATCTTTACTCTACAGAAAACTGCGATTTAATTATTGGAGTAAATTATCTATCAGTAGGTCATTTTGAATTATATTTTGTTCCAGGACTGGTTTTAGATAAATTACAGCAACAGTCAATTTCTATTAGAAAAATTCAATTTACAAAGAATGATTTATCTATTGTAGAAAGATGTCTTGATGATAGTTACGCTGAAATCTTCTTAGAAGAACTTAAATAATTTAGCTAATTGCTTTTTTTATTAACTTTGCTAATTTAGCTATTAGAGGGACACTTACAGAATTTCCTGCTTGCTTGTATAAATGAGAGTTAGCCATATCCGAAGGAAATTTAAAGCTTTTAGGATACCCTTGAAAATTAAAGCACTCCCTTGGCGTTAATTTACGCATTCCATCATCAGTTAGTACTAGCGGCACATTATGGCCTCCAGTACCCATATTTGCCGTCAGAGTAGGGCATAAATTGTTTTTATTTTCTCTGACGTACTTCCTTCGCCATTGATATAGAGTATCCTGGGATTGCATTACTTTTCTGAGCTCTGGATACATGTACTTGTCCTGTCGATAATGAAATACATCATCAATTTCACCAGTTTCAAGGTAGTTTTTTATTGGATTTGGAGATTTTAATTTTTGTGGTGGAAAATTTTTATCAAATCTTGCGCTCATCGTACCTTTTGGTCTAGATCTCCAATTAACCTCATCTTTAAAAGCAATCATAAAAGTTCTTTCTCTATTTTGAGGTAGTTTGGTGTAATCACATGTATTAAGAACTTTCCAGAAAAAAGAATAACCATAATCCTCTTGGATAATATTTGCTACCTTGCTTAGAGTATTGCCATTATCATGACCACTAAAGTTCTTAACATTTTCTAAAAACAAAACAGTTGGTTTTTTCTCTAACTCTTCAACCAGTCGCATGATTTCAAAAAAAAGATTACCTCTATCGTCATCAAATCCTTTTCTATAGCCTGCAACTGAGAATGCCTGGCATGGAAAACCTCCTGCAATAACATCAACTAATTCAAGATCTTTTCCATTTAAAAAATGAATATCCTCTTCATATAATTTATGTTTATGATTTAGTCTGTAAGTTACACAAGCCTTAGGATCAATTTCATTTGCCCATGCTATTTCGAAGCCAGCTTTTTGGAATCCAAGCTCAATTCCGCCAACACCAGAGAATAGTCCGCCAACTTTTAATGTCATGACTTATTGTAAATTAAGATAAGAAAAAAAGCTGCAAGAAATATCAATTAGTAACAATAAATCCATCACCTATAGCCATATTTCTTAATTTCTTGGCAGTCTCATAGTCAAAAGGATAACTAATTTTTCTTGCCATTGTGGGATTGGACAGCAGGGTAAATTTATTAAGAGTTTTCATGTCTTTTGAATCTTTAGGTATAGATTGTTTTAAAAATTCATAAATATTGCTCCATTCTTCATCAGAGATATCTGTACAGAATTTCATAATATCTATTTCGGCATTTTCTTCATTTAATTCATCATTAGCATCTTGTCTATTTCTATCTTGAGTTTTTGTTAGTAAATCATCCTTACTGATGAGTTTTAATTCATAATCCATTTCTTTAAACTTTTCCCAAGCTGCTCTTTTTCTAGCAAACATAGAAGGGTTGGCACTTCCGTCTCTAAAGTCTATATCTAAAAGATTAGCTCTAATAGTTTCAGCTAAGTCTAAGATTTGATTAATAAGAGACTCTGAAAGTTTTTGCGTTTCCCAAATTCTTTTTAAATTTAAGCGCCAGCCTAATTTTTCTAGTTTGAATAAAAGTAACGCAATTGAATAGGTCGAGGTTTCAGCCTTTAGACCAGAATTTTCTTTATACCAATCGCTTCTTAAGATAGCACTATCTGTTGCTTTAAATAAAATAGCTTTTGCTACCAGATCTTTAAAAAACATAATTCCAAAATTATCAGGATTTTCATCCCATTCTTTAATTAAGACAGAACCAATTTTCTCTAAATTACCTTGGGCTCCAAGTTTTACTTCCCATGGTCGCATCCGCCAGGTATTTTCATATTTGGCCATATCAGTTTTTGTAAACATTTGATTTCTAGGATTCTCACCTTGAAAAATTCTAGCTTTAGCAGGAGTTCTGAAAGCTAGAATTTTAGTTTGATACTGCCCTCTAGCTCTCTCATAGAACCATCGAGTCTGAACACCAGTAGTTTCACTTGGTGGAGCCCACACAGATCGACTTTGCTTCTCTAAAGCTCTGTGGATTGGATGGTTTGAAATCAAGTCAGCAGCTTGAATAGCATTTTGTGAATTTGCATATCTGGCAACATTGGCTTTAACAATCTCAGAATCTTCATCATTTTCTATAACTGTAAGCTTCATTTGAACAAAAACTTTTGTTAGGTCAATATTTCTAAAATCTACTCCTTGTTGCCTGCCCTTGCTCAAAGGAGAGAAATATATGGCAGATGTTGTTTGGCCGCCATTAACTATTTGCATATTATCTAGCTTTTTAATCATTAACTGTCCTGATACATCATCAAGCTCAATATTAGATGCAGTAACTGTTAGGCCATTATTATAAGCAAAAAAGTTTTCAGGATTTTGAAGCAACGTCGATTTCATGCCTTGATTGACTTTACCTCTAAATTGTAAAAAGGTTCTCACATTACTTTCTAGCAACCTTTGCCCATAGTTATCAAACAAATCTCGCAATACAGTTCCTGGCATAACACAGATATAAGAGCTAATATCAGATTCAGATATATTTGCAGGCAGTGTAGGAAGACCGCCTTTATCAGGACATAACAAAGAAAAATCAACATCACAAGGCTCAGATTCTGTTCCGCTTAAGGTAAGATTTCTTATTCTTTTTAGATCCCAGATCTCAAAATAAGCCTCTTTGCTGTGAATATTTTCAATCTTGAGTTTGTTTGTGTCGACTCTTTCGCTCAACAGATAATCTGTTAAAACTATGACCCTAAATTTATGAGCTGCGGGCCTAAAACCTAGATTACCATCAATACCCAAATCATTTAAATAGGTAGACATCTCTTCAGCTAGCTCCAAAGCAGGATCAGAAGGATCAAGAGAATTTTTGAATTTGGCATCATTAATACTAGAAATAAACTTTGAAGCTTGTTTGCCTAGTTTTTCTATTTCACTTTTGCTAATAGTCACTAGATCTTCATCATTAGAAAATTTTGTTATTACAGCTGATAAGATTCTTTCAGTCTTATTCCAATTCCATCCATCAATTCTTATTCCTTTGCGAGAATTGATATAAGGATCTTTTTGAATATCATCATACTGCCCAGCCTCGCATAAGATTTCAGACATGTCATCAAAAAATTTGCTTTCAGAAAAATCACCGCTTACATCAGCTGAAATATGAATCAAATTAAGCAGATCTTTTTTATATTCTTGAAGCTCTAATTTGTCTTTTTCAAGATTAATAGAATTTTCATTATTATTTTTATGTTCCGACATAGTATTTTAGGATTTTAAAATTTCATCTAAATCAAGTTCAACCAGGTATGATTTTAAACTCGATGGATTGATATCGTATTTTGCTGCAGTAATAGCAGATTGGATATTATCTCCAGTCAATTTAGGAAAATTATCATTTACCTCATAGGACTCCATGGCAATAAAATTAAACTTTGTTTCCAGTTGCTCTTCTGAGGCTTTTCCATAAAGCTTATTAGTTTTATTTAAAAACTTCATTTTAGTATCAGTATCGTCTTCAACTCTAGCCAGAGTTCTTTCATACATATCTTGCAAGGATAATGCACCAGGATCATTTGAATAATTTATGTGCAAATGCAACAAATACAACGAATCAGTTACTTTATGTAACTGATCTAATGAAGATATCTTTATAGCATTAGCATCACCAGATAAAGTAGTTTTAATTTCAAGTGCGCTGTTGTTAAATGTAAAATCCTGTTTCTTACCTTCGGGACCTATCCAATATTTAATAGCACTAGAATAATCAGAAGAGGGTGAAAGGAGTTGTGTCAGCGTGAAGAGTTCACCCCAAAAACCATACCATTCTGATTTAGTAAGGCCTTTTCTTGACGGTTTTAAAAAATCTGCCCAAGATATAATTCTAGTCTTACACTCATCTAAAAATTGATCACCTTCAAAAGTAGAACATGTATAGGCAACATCTTTTGCAACCAAAGCAAATTTATCTCTTAATAAAGGCTCGGTTAAGGTGCATATTAATCTTGTTTCATCAGGGTAATCTTGATCAATAGATACTTCTATACCACTTAATTTAGGTAGCTTATTAATGTTATATCTTCCTATCTCCCTTACAAAAAAGATAATTTGTTTTGATGCATTCATTGAAACAAAAAACCTTTGATCTTTTTGATATAGATACTGACCATTTGGATAAACAGGAGAGGTAATATTCTCCCATGGATCATCATTAAAAAAACTTTCAATATCTGGCATTTTTAATCCTCTAAATAATCTTCCTCAGTAAAGTTTGGCGATATTTCTTTCTGTTGAATTTGAGCAATAGCATTCATATCATATGAAATCTTTGAATCATTATTAAGTTTTTTAATTTCACTATTAGATAAATCTTTATAATTTTCAAGCGCAGGAAATGAAAAGGACAAGCCAACTGTAGGATTTTTAAAGGGTATTTCTATAGAATTTATTTTTTCTAAGTCGGTTGTATAGGGATCAAGAGTAGAAATAGAAAACATATAAATAATTAAAACAGGAAAATCTCTTTCAGGAGACTTCACGAAATCTATGTTGGAGGCATTTGGTTTATCTTTCAAAAGTCGCTTAATTTCAAGTTCAGATAAGAATATTTTTTCATCAGAGAAACTACCCGCTTCAGCAGATGGAAATTTTAAAACCTTTCCGTTACTTTTAAAGCTCCTTTTTTGTAAATTTATATTTTCACCACAAAAATCATATTCTTTTAGCATTTTTTTATCTGGATAATCTTTTTGCCAAAATAATTTTTTATTTCCAGTTTCTATACTTTTAACTAATACTTTAAATTTTGGTAAATCATTTTCTTGCATAGTATTAATTTGCTCAAACAAAGCTCTATCACCAAGGCTGCTTTCTATTAGTTTGGTAGATTTTAAATAATCTATAATATCTTGATGTTCTACATTTTCTATTAGCAGTGAATTGTTTTTAGGTATTTTTTGCATTCCATTTGTTTGAGTAATTTTTTTATAAAATGTTTTAGTGACATCAAGGTTATGATCGTTAACATCATTATCATTTAAAAATGTAAATCTGCGTTCTCTTGTACCCCACATATCTACACTAACTATAGAGTTCTGGACATTTCCTGCTTTAAGTTTTGCGGTCACTATAAGATTGCTTGGATGACTCCTCACTTTTAGACCAAAGTCCATAGGCGTTTTTTCTTGAAGACTCATTGTTTCTAGCTCCAGATAAAGCTCATCAATAGCTTCTGCAATAAACGAATACCAATCATTAGATTCAATAGGTAAAAATACTTTGCAAAGATCTCCATAATTAGGCCTATACCCAAACCATCTACACATTTGCATTAAAGTGTCATAAGCCTTCGAGTTTCTAGCAAAATAAGAAACAGACAGGCCTGACAAGGTAAGACCTCTTGATAATTTATGACCGCCAATAACAATAGCTGACAAACCATCAGGGTA
>Ga0222717_10004604_pt1 | contig 10122 bp, 18 predicted proteins | sample C33_18DmetaG_FD_165053 | JGI IMG/M metagenome (GOLD analysis project Ga0222717, IMG submission 165053) | Estuarine water microbial communities from San Francisco Bay, California, United States - C33_18D | ecosystem: Environmental > Aquatic > Marine > Unclassified | place: USA: California...
AGAACACGACGATTAATAAGTAGTGATAAAGATATTAGATAATTTTTTTGATGATGAAAAATATAAACAAGTTATGCATCACATTAAAAATAACATATATTTTACTCCAAGATTTTTAGAAAAAACTAAAAACAGAGAAGAAAAAATTTTTTATGGTGAAAGATTTATTTTAAATTCAGATAATAATCTTTTAAATACTTTTATTTCACAAAGTGAAAAAAAATTTAATTTTAAAATTAAAAAAGTGCATCACGATTGCGGTATTGATTTAAGAAATTTAGATAGATTTATTCCCCATAATGACGACGGTTTAGGTAAAATAAATATTTTAGTAATGTTAGATGGACCCGTAGGTGTTACCACTGGAACTGTTTTTTATACAGAGGGTGAGTTAGATATACATGTTGGATTTAGACCAAATAGAGCAGTAATGTTTCCATCTGATCGTTATCACTCCCCACATAAAAGTGATACAAAATCTATGAAAAGATATACAGCTACTTTATTTGTAAAAGAGTATGAAGAATTAATTAAGTGAGTCTTCTTTTTTTCTTTTTGGTAAGTCTTTTACTTTTTCTTTTAACTCTTCAAATTCTACATTTTCCAGAATCGGACTATAATCGTCAATTATTTGTTTCATTCGCGATTCTAACTCTTCTGTTGATAGGTCTTCTAATTTACCAGTTCGAATTATTTTCTGTTCAATATACAAACCTGCCGCTTTACCTCTCGCAACTTCAGCATTAACTGCAGCTGACCAAGCTTTTTTATCTCTAGCTTCATCTCTAAGTTTAGCTAATTCTGTAATATGAGATCCAAATGTAACATCATATTTTTTCTGCCATTCAGCTCTAAGTTCACCTATGTATTGAACAACTAATGGATAGTGCTTAGGATTCTGTAATACGCTGGCTGAGTGTCTTGCTGATTCTTTAGAATAACCTGCTTCGATAGCACACTGAGTAGCAGTCTTTCTACCTTCTTCTACTATTAATAAATTAGCAAATTTAATTTGTTGTTCAGTTAATTTTTTTGGTAATCCCATTATAATTTATCCTTCAATGATTCTAAATATTCTTCATCTTCATACATTTTTTTCTCTTCTTCATAACCTTCTCTTAGTAATTCAGAAGTAGTTTTTTCTTTTTTACTAAAGATTCTATCAAAGTTTTTTCTGTAATTATCATCTGCTGGTCTTGAAATACCATCAAATTTTCTACCTTTTTCACGTTGCGTCATACTTGTTCCTCTATTGACTTTTAGCACAACAATAATAATATATCAACTATTGTTAGGGCAAAATATTATAACAATAGTATTCTGGTTCTACCTAATAATATTTTTGTTTATGGTTATCATTATATGGGGTTCGGCTTACGACCTTGAGATTTACTCCCTCAACTGATACTGGGGCCCCATATTAAAAAAGAAATTATGCAAGGAAAATTACTTAGACAAGTTTTAGATAAAATGCTGACACAAGAATCAGCACAAGATGCTCGTGTTCAGGTTTGTTTACCTGATGGTAAATATTACGATATTAATTCTTTACAACTTCTAGAAAATAAACTATTGGGATCAAGAGAATCACATAGATTAGTCTTCACAGTTCAAACTGAAACATGGAATATGGGTAAGGTTTTAAAGAAAATTGGTTAAGCATGTTTGTGTGAAAAACCAATGAAACCAGAGACCAAATTTTATGCACAAGTTAAAAGAAATCTTACTGAAATATCCTGGATTAGGATTGAAAACCTTAGCGTTCCTGGTACTCCCGATCTATTGGGGTATAATAATTCTGGCCACTTTTTCACTGTTGAGTTAAAGTACACTAAAACAAATAAAATAACATTTTCACCACACCAAATAGCCTTCCATGTGAAGCATCCTGAGAATACTTTTATCTTGGTTCTGGATGCCTCTTGCATGCTTCCAAAACTTTATGAGGGGAAAAGAATCCGGGATCTGGTAGCCGGAGGCCTGACTCAGGCCCCCTGTGCCACCGGCTACGCCGCTTGTCGCTTGACGCTTGAAGCCTTGTAATCCGAATTTTTGTAAATAGGCAAATTGTCCTGCGACATTTTGTCGCAGCTTGTTGCTTGACGCTTGTAGCCGTTCGCTACGCACCAGGCATCATGGATCCTAATCGCTGTCAGACTCAGACGCTTGTCGCTTGTCTCTTCCAGCTTGACGCTTGACGCTTGTTGCTTGCTGCTTGTTGCTTGATGCTTCTTCATTTTCCTCCTTTCTCTGTGACTTATTGTCCCTGCGACATTTTGTCGCAGGTTTGTAAAATTTGGGATGTCTGAATACGAACGTCAATCTAGTGTTGCCCGTATTCAATGTTGCCTACTTCAGGATCCCAGCACGCTCGACAGCTTCCGCACTCGTTGTTGTTGTCAGGGGCTGGACATGTTCGACTCTTCGTCGAGACTGTTGAAGTATTGGGCCAGCTCTTAACTGGCCCTTGATCAACCATAGGAGAGGAAAATCTTATTACTAAATTTTTGGGACAGTCTGTTAAATGGTCCTTGATCCAGGCCTCCCGCGTGGGCATCCAATGACGTTTTGAAGGGGTTAGTCTACAGACTTCATAAATTTTATTTAAGTGTTCTAAATCCTGCACATCACCGGAATCGTGCCATCTAAAGACATCAGGCTTTTTTGAATTGATAAGAGCTGCCATGGCTTCAACCCAGTATGGATTTTTTATAGCGTCCAGCCTTCTATATTGAGCAGCTTGAACAGTCGAAAATCTATACATACCTTTTAAGGCATAGCACAGCTCACAAACTGATCCTTTAATTAAACGTAACTTGCTGCCGGTCTTGCATTCCTTAGCAGGAATACCTATTGACCAGCCCGGCATTTTTGAGGGCTTACTTAGTCCACCGACTAGGGCCCAGGCTTCTTTGGTTTTCATTTTTTTTACTCCTTGGTTTTTTATTATATTAAACATAAAATTTTTTTTATCACCTATCAACATTGTCGCAGCTTGTGGCTTGACGCTTGAGTCAAGAAACAGATTGACGCGCGACAAAATGTCGCAGCTTGTTGCTTGATGCTTAATCTTAATTTTAGGTCCCAGCGGGGCAGGTGCAAAGCACCTCACAACCCACCGGAAATTTTGACCAGCTGGTGCTCGTTGCGTCTTCCAGCTGATCCCAGATCCATCGTTGAATGTCCAGTCGCTTATCCGGAATTACTGGCGCAAACGTCTAGCTAAACGCACAATGGATCAGGGATCAGGCGGGGCGGTACCGTCAACTTCAATGGACGAACCAGACCCCCGACTAATTTCTTTTTAATTATATTTACACATTTTTTCTAACTCATGCATGTCCTTTTTATTATACCAAAATTTAGGAAATAGGCCGTAGTAGTTTTTAGTATCTTCTACTTCATCTATTAAAGATGGCTCCTCCCAGATTTTTTTTTGTGTGTCATATTTATTTATATTAAACATAAGCGAATTATGGCATGAATAAATTTTTTTATAAATTCACATTATTGTCGCACCCTGAAGCTTGGGGCTTGGAGCTTGAAACTCTGTCAACATAACAAATTGTCCTGCGACAATTTGTCGCAGGCATCATGCGTCAATGTGTCACTTTGATTGTTTCACGTGAAACATGCTATAATATGATTTTATTAACAATTAAAAATAGGAGTAAATAATATGCCGAGATATAAAATACACTACACAGCTGACATTTGGGAAAGTGTAATAGTTGAAGCCGAAAATAAAAAAAAGGCTCAATTACTATTTGAAACCCATGATGATGACTACTTTGATAAAAGAGAAGATGAGCCAGAACTACATGGTATGGAAAATATAAAAGTAGATATAGTTGAAGAACTTAAATAAAACTGCGACACTTTGCACAATGGCTTTAATTAGCCATTGTGCTAATATTTTAACTTAACCAAAAAGGAGTAAATAATATGACAAAAGAAAAACGATCAACACTTAATGCTGAGAAGCGTAAAGTTATTGCTGATGTGTTTCAAGATGATTTTGAAAGTAAATCAAAATATAAGAAGCAACATACTGACGCAATAAAAATTTACAATGATATGCGTTCAGTTGCTAAAACAAAAATTGAACAACTTGTAAGATTTCATCAACCTCAAGAAGATGTAGATACAATTCGTTCTATGATTAATAAATATGGCGAGAGGAATGGTGGCGAGTTGCACCATGATAACTGTTTTTATGTTCAAAACGCAACACCTCGTATGGAAACTGATTATAATGGAAATCCTGTTGAAAAACATGATGATATTCATATTCAGTTCAAAGCCAATAAAGATTTCTTAACTTCTTATTATCGTGATGAGTTAAGATTAAATGGTCTTGATCCAGATTATGATGTTAGACTTGGTAACAACTACGAAAAAAGAAGCCCTAGCTTTTATACTGCTGAAAGTAATATAGATAAATATCTTGGGTATAATAGCGACAATAACTCAAGTTCCAACCAAACTATTAAGCATAAACATAGTTGGGAAAATGATTTCAAAATTTGGGTCATTGGAAGTTCTTATTGCCATAATCGTATGTTTCAAACTGATACTGAAGAATATGAGTGGTTTAGATCGTTTGAAGTTGCTAAAGAAAATGTAGTCTTGGCGCATGAAAAACTTTTCAATCATGTTGATGAGAAAATGCAAAAGTTAAAGTTAGGTTTAAAATCTTACAAATACTTTGACCAAGCTAAATTGGTAGCCGATAAGCTTGGAGTTGTTTTGAATGAGAGTGTACTTGACGCACATAGTTCAATGGCACTTTCAATCTATAGCCCAGAAAATTTAGCTGATCTTTTAACTGATGAAGTTGAATTGACTAAGGCAGAAAAAATTGCGATTGCAAAAGCACAGCTACAGCAAGATGTAAGCACAAACTAATTGCGACACAATGCACAATGGCGACTAAGTCGCCATTGTGATAAGATTAGAAAATTAACAAAGGAGTAAAAAATGAATAATGAATATGTCTATTGTCATGGTACTGATTGCCATAAAAAACATACCCAAGACAGAATAAGAGGGGTTCAGGGTTCAAAGGTTCTAAGAACTAAAAAAATAAGAGTGTTGAATTGGTACAATAAGATGTATCAATATTTCTGTAGTCAGCGTTGTTATGATGATTTTGCAAATGCAAACATTCAACAAATAATTGCTATTGCACCCAGAACCGAGCCACTTGAAACACCTATTGAGGTTCATAAAACATTACATAAAAATGACTATCGCAACTGGACAGAAACTGAAATTATTGAGTGCGACAATATTGACAATGGCTCTTAACGAGCCATTGTTGTAAGATAGGGAAATTAATCAAAGGAGTAAAAAAATGAATGACGAAATAAATGACAGATCAATCAACCCATTAATTAGAATTGCAGATACATTAGATGAGATTTTGCGATTAGTAAAAAAAGATATGGACGATAGTAGGGCTCGTATCACTAAAGAGTGGGATAAGGAAATAGATTTAACACACTATAAGGAGAAATCAAATCAAGCTGATTTACCATTTCCAGAAGTAGGGGAGAAATAATATGCCAATGCCGAGAGGAGTATTACAAGACATAATTAAATTAAGAGCCATGAGTGGAGAGGAAATAAAAGAATATTTTCAAAAAAGAGCAGACTTCCACAACAGCAATCCAAAAAATAGATTCTTTGGTAGAACTGCAAAGGAATGGGCTATAGATCAAGAAAAATGGCATAGCTTAAAAAACCAGAAAACCTACTCAAAACATTTTGAGTAGGTGCGACACTATGTGCAATGGCTTTAATTAGCCATTGTGCTAATATAGGTTATTAACTTATAGGAGAAAAAAATGAAAGTATCACAAATAAAAAACTTTAAAATGAACGACGCAGTTTATAAATTAAGAAGACAAGTTATTAATTTAATTTATGAAGTAAAAAAAGAAATTAAAGATTTGCCAAGAATAGAAGTTAGAATCGGCGAGGCTAGAAAAAAAAATGTCTTAGGTGTTGCCATGCTTAAAGATTGTAAAATTTGGATTACAGACGACGCGATCAACATGGGTGATGACGCTTTAAGGAATGTAGTATTTCATGAAATTGTACACGCTGTAACAGGCTTCGGACATGATGACAAATGCCCATTAATGAAACCAAACCTTGATGGATATTTATTAAATAAAAATCAATGTATGAAATATTTAAAATCATATATTAAAGTTTATGGTGCGACAATAAAGACAATGGTAGCCTAGCTACCATTGTGCTAAGATACGATTATGACAAAAAAGAAAAAAGATGATTCAAAACCAAGTGATGAATTCACTAACTGCAGATGCTGTGGCGAATACATCAGAGGAGATAATAGGTCAACGAGTGATAAAAGATATTGTGATGACTGCGCATAAAAATTAACTACCTCCTAGTGTTAATATACCACGCGACAAAATGTCGCGTGGTAGTAAATTTAACATGGGACAAAATGTCGCAGGCGCGACTGCATAACAGGTGCGACAAAATGTCGCGGGCCCGAGCGAGCTCGCTCGCCGCCGCCACCACCCCCCCCCCCCCCCCCCCACCCCCCCCCGGCTCGACTCGCTCGCTTCGCTCGCTCGTAGATTGGATAGAGGTACCAAGACCCATAGCAACTTTGAACTTTCTTGTTAATTCTATTCGCTTGTAAATTATAAGAGTCTCTATATACTTAGTAATATATAAGGTTTTATATATAAGTAAGGCAGAAATACTTTTGCTTTATTGAAAACATATCTGAAAAAATTTTGCAAAATTTTTTTTCAAATGCATTTATGGATAAAGAAAAATTAAAAAATTTAGATAAGCTACCACCTGATATTAAAAGGCAATTCGCTCTTTACATGAATAAGTGGAAAGATAAGAAAAAACAAGCTGATATTAAAAATGATTTTATGGCTTTTGTTAAACATGTATGGCCAGATTTTATAGAAGGTAGACATCACAAAGAAGTCGCTAAAAAATTTAATGATATTGCTCAAGGTAAAACAAAACGTGTTATTATCAATATGGCACCTAGACATACTAAATCTGAGTTTGCATCTTACTTGTTACCCGCTTGGATGGTAGGTAGAAATCCTAAATTAAAAATTATTCAATCAACTAACACAACTGAATTATCTGTAAGGTTTGGACGTAAAGCAAAAGCTTTAATGGACACACCTGAGTATAAAGAAGTTTTTGAAACTAGATTAAATCCTGATTCCCAGGCCGCTGGTAAATGGGAGACTGAACAAGGTGGTGAATATTATGCTGCCGGTGTTGGATCTGCAATTACTGGTCGTGGTGCCGATCTACTAATTATTGATGATCCACATACTGAACAAGATGCAATGAATGCTCAAGCTTTGGAGAGAACTTATGAATGGTATACTTCTGGTCCACGTCAACGTCTTCAACCTGGTGGAACAATTATTATTGTAATGACAAGATGGAATGAAAAAGATTTAACAGGAAGATTAATTAAAGCACAAAAAGAAAACAAAGCAGATCAATGGGAAGTTATAGAATTTCCTGCTATCTTACCTTCTGATAAACCCCTGTGGCCGGAATATTGGAATATAAAAGATCTAGAAGCAGTTAGAGCTTCAATCCCATTATCAAAATGGAATGCTCAGTATATGCAAAATCCAACTGGGGATGAAGGAGCATTAATCAAAAGAGAATGGTGGCAAGATTGGGAAGGCGAGATTCCACCTTTAGAACATGTCATACAATCTTATGATACCGCTTTCATGAAAAAAGAAACAGCTGACTATTCTGCAATTACTACTTGGGGTGTATTTACCCCTAATGAAGATAGTGGTCCTTGTTTAATGTTAGTTGATTCTGTCAAAGGTAGATTCGAGTTTCCAGAATTAAGACGTGTTGCATTAGATCAATACGGCTACTGGCAACCGGAGACAGTGATTATAGAAGGCAAAGCATCCGGGCTCCCTCTAACTTATGAATTAAGAAAATCTGGAATACCAGTTATAAATTTTACACCATCACGTGGTAATGATAAACATACAAGAGTTAACTCAGTGTCTCCATTGTTTGAGTCTGGTAAAATATATGCACCAACTGAAATGGAATTTGCTCAAGAAGTAATTGAAGAATGTGCTGCATTTCCTTATGGAGATCATGATGACTTAGTCGATTCTATGACTCAAGCAGTTATGAGATTTAGACAAGGTGGCTTAATTCAACACCCAGATGATTATGAAGATGAGCCTTTACAACAGACTCCAAAAGTGTATTATTAGGCATTATGGCAAAAGAAGACGATCAAAAATTACAAGACATGCTTAGAGCTATTGAAGCGGGAGATCTTCCAGAGGACTTAAATGACCCTGAAGACTATGATGATATGGGTGGTATTAAATCTCTAGATAGAGGTGCACCATCAATTAAAATGGCATCAGAGCCAGAAGATGAATTTGAATTAGAATTAGGAACTGTCATAAAAGAATATTTCGATTTAAAAGAAAAAGGTATTATAGATATTCCTATAGAAGAATTTATTAATCAGTATTTATCTAAAAAGAAAATGCAAGAAAATAGAGCTATGGCTATGGGCGGTGGACCTATGAGAATGGGTTATGCCGATGGAACAGACGAAATTGTTAAACCATCTAAATCAATGATGATGGATACAACAACTTATCCATTGGGACAAGACCCACAATTTGATGACAAATTAATTAATAGACCAGATCCAAAAGACTCTAAAGAACTTAAAAGACTTAAAGAGTTAATGGAAAAAAGAAAAAAAGAAAAAGTAAAAAGAGCTATGGGCGGTATCGCAGGAGTCCTGTAGTGCCCGACCAAGCCCCACCTAAAAAACCAAAAAAATTTATGCCGATGTTAGATATGCTTAACACGGAAGCAGCAGTTAATTCTATGTCTCCAAAAAATTATGCTGACTATGTTGGAATCTTTTCAAGAAAAGCATTTGAGAATGGAGAGATCGATGTAGATGAATATTTAGATATTGTTAAACCATTATTTGGTGAGACAGGAGAAATGGTTACTAATAAAATAAAAAAGTATGAAGATGAACTTGAAAAATATGCAACTGGTGGCAGAGTTAATTTCTTAGAAGGTGGAGACACTGCATATAATAAAATGGTTACAGAAGCTTATATTAAAGCCGGAGGTCAAGAAGCAACTGGCATGGATATAGATAAATTTGCAGAACAATATTTTAAAAAATTTGCTGATGGTGGCCGAGCACAATTTAACTCAGGCTCCCAGGATCCTGATACAGGATTAAGTGAAAGAGTAAAAGAACTTATGGATGATGGTTATGAATTTGGTCAAGCAGTAAAACAAGCTATGGAGGAAACAAGAGAAAATAACGGAGATGGTACAATGCCTAAATCTGAAAAATGGATGAGAGAATACTTCTTCGATGGTAAAGGTGGATATGATGATAGGATGTCATATAAAGAATTTTCCTTAGGACCAGGACAAGAATTATACAAAAAATTTGGTAATGACTAAAAGACTTACTAGAACAATTCCTCCGGAATCAGGGCCCATGCCTCAGGGGTTGAATATTAATTATAATGGTGTTAAACAGATAAAACTTACGGAGAAAAAATATAATGGCAGATATAGACAAATCACTTCCAAACGAAGTTCGACAAACAGTTAGTCTTCCCGGTGAAGAAGAGATTGAAAAAGAAATTGTAGAACAAGTTCAAGAAGTTCAAGAATCACCTGATGAGGTTGAAGTTTCAGAAAATGAAGATGGATCAGTAGATATAAATCTTGATCCTGCTGCAGCATCTCCAGAAGGTGGTGATGAACATTATGCAAACTTATCAGAATTTTTACCAGACGATGTACTTGGAAGATTAGCTTCAGATTTATCTTCTAAGTATCAAGACTACACATCTTCAAGAAAAGATTGGGCACAAACTTATACTCAAGGTTTAGACCTTTTAGGTTTTAAATATAATAATAGAACTGAACCTTTTTCAGGAGCAAGTGGTGCAACACACCCAGTTCTTGCAGAAGCAGTTACACAATTTCAAGCATTAGCTTATAAAGAATTATTACCGGCAGATGGACCAGTTAGAACACAAAAGATAGGTGTATAAT
>Ga0222717_10004617_pt1 | contig 10099 bp, 16 predicted proteins | sample C33_18DmetaG_FD_165053 | JGI IMG/M metagenome (GOLD analysis project Ga0222717, IMG submission 165053) | Estuarine water microbial communities from San Francisco Bay, California, United States - C33_18D | ecosystem: Environmental > Aquatic > Marine > Unclassified | place: USA: California...
ATCACGACGGTACTCCTAATTGGCATGAAAGAGCTAAGTCATTAGCAATTTTTTCTGCGTTTACAGAAGGTGTAAATCTTTTTTCTTCTTTTGCAGTTCTTTTGTCGTTTAAGATGAGAAATAAACTCAAAGGAGTAGGACAGATAGTCGAATGGTCTGTAAGAGATGAATCTTTACACTCTAACGCTGGCTGTTGGTTATTTAGAACACTTATGGAAGAACACCCAGAATTTAAAACTAAAAAGCTCATTAAAGAAATTGAAGACGCTGGTAGATTAGCTATGAAGTTAGAGTTTGACTTTATTGACAAAGCATTTGAATTAGGAGATTTACAAAATCTATCTAAAAATGAACTTAAAAACTTCATCAAGCAAAGAATAAATACTAAGATGAGTGACTTAGGTCTTGATTCATTAGTACCTTCTTCTGAAATAGATAAAGGAGCATTAAAAACTATGAAATGGTTTGATGCAGTTATAGCAGGAAAACAACATACTGATTTCTTTGCTAGTAGAGTTACAAATTATTCGAAAGGACACATAGACTGGGGATCAGCATTTTAATTTAACTTATATGAGCGTAATAGTAGATTACTCCCAGTGGGAGAAAGGAAAAGATTATCCTGAATGGATGACAGAAGTATCATTAGCGACAATTTCGAAAGGTTACCTTTTACCTGGTGAAACTCCAAGGAAAGCTTATAAAAGAGTTGCTGATAGAGTAGCACAGAGATTAGACAGACCTGATCTTGCTAGTAAATTTTTCAGGTATATATGGAAAGGTTGGTTAAACCTTGCATCTCCAGTATTATCTAATACCGGTACTGATAAAGGTCTTCCTATTAGTTGCTTTGGTATAGATACACCTGATTCTATTAGAGGCATTGGGTTAACTAATGCTGAACTTATGAGATTGACATCCCTAGGAGGTGGTGTAGGTATTGGATTAAGTAAAGTGAGAGGAAGAGGCGGTAAAATAGGTAATGGTATTGGCCAATCTGAAGGAGTTGTACCATGGGCTAAGATATATGACTCTACAATTATAGCAACTAATCAAGGAGCAGTAAGAAGAGGAGCAGCATCAGTAAACTTAGATATTAATCATCCAGATATATTAGAATATTTAGAAATAAGAAGACCAAAAGGTGATCCTAATAGACAGTGTCTAAACCTTCATCAATGCGTCGTAGTGGATGATACATTCATGCAACGATTAGAGCATAGAGACCAGGAGGCTATGGATACTTGGATAACTATCCTTAAATCTAGAATGGAAACTGGAGAGCCTTATATTATGTTCAAAGATAATGTAAATAATGCTAATCCACCTGCATATAAAAAGAATAATTTAGAGGTTACAATGACCAATATATGTTCTGAAATAACACTTTTCACAGACGAAGAGCATAGCTTTATCTGTTGTTTATCATCAGTAAATTTAACTAAATGGCACGAGTGGAAAAACTCAGACCTTATAGAAACCGCAATATATTTCTTAGATGGAGTTTTAGAAGAGTTCTTAGCAAAAACTTCTGGAAGAGAATCACTAGTAAGACCTCATCGTTCTGCAAAAAAAGGTAGAGCAGTAGGTTTAGGTGTGTTAGGATGGCATACTTTACTCCAAAACGAAAGAATACCATTCGCTTCTATTGCAGCTACTTCATTAACTCATCAAATATTTTCCGAAATTAAAACTAAAGCGGAATTAGCTTCAAGAAGACTTGCAGATGAGTACGGAGAACCGATATGGTGTAGAGGAACAGGAATGAGAAATAGTCATTTATTAGCTATTGCACCTACTGTTTCTAATTCTACCTTATCTGGCGGAGTTTCTGCCGGTATTGAACCTGTTCCTGCTAATGTTTACACTTTTAACTCAGCAAAAGGAACATTTATAAGAAAAAACCCTGCTTTACAAACGTATTTAGAAGAAAAAGGAGCAAATACAGAAGAAGTATGGGATCAAATAATGAAAGACAGAGGTAGTATAGCAAATCTACCAGAAGATGTAATGCCAGCAGAAGATAAACCAATATTTTTAACATTTGCAGAAATTAATCAATTGCAATTAGTTGAACAAGCGGCTGCTAGACAGAAGTATATAGATCAAACTCAGTCACTTAATTTAGCTTTTGATCCAACTGATTCCCCTAAGTTCATTAACGAAGTCCACCAAACTGCTTGGAGATTAGGTATTAAAACACTCTATTACTTGAGAACTGATTCGGTCATCAATGGAGACATTGGTTCTCGTACTGAATTAGATTGTTTATCCTGTGATGGATAGTTGTTTATTCGAGATAATATTCGTATATTATATTATATAAAAATAAGTTATGTCAAATTCTATGAAACAAAATATTACTCAAGTCGTATCCTGGATGAAAGTTAATGGATATATGAAAGAAGAACCAAAACGTTCTAACAACAGAAGAAATAATAAATCAAATAGAAAATTTACTAAGAGATGATAAAAGTATTAAAATTTTATGCAGATTGGTGTGGACCTTGTAAAACCTATGCACCTGTATTTGATAAAGTAATGAGTGAAAGTAATGTTGAATACGAAAATATTAATGTAGATAAAGATACTACCGGTTTAGCTGCTAAATATAAAGTTAGAAGTATACCATTAACGGTGTTTATTAACGAAGATGGTACATCTACTAAAGAGTTAGGTAGTTTAAGTGAAGAAAAATTAAAACAATTAATAAAATAAGTTATGTTAAGAAGACCAGATTCAATTCCATCAGGAGATACTATAATATCCGATCCAATCCTCGAACCATTTTTCGTTAGTAAATCATCTACCGGTGGCTACACTGTATATGAAAGAGTTACTAAAGGTGAAAATAATACCGAGTACATTAAAACCATCTGTTATCCAGGTAATTTTGGTTACGCTTTAAGATCTATTATAGAAGAAAAAACAAATATGTCTAACGGTAGAACATTTAATACGATTAAAGACTATTTGAGCACATATAAAAGTTATGAACAAAAAATAACTACAATATTAAAATAGCGTTTGCCTATACGCTTATAATACCTGGCAAAAATTAAATTATTTATTATGGCAAAACACGTAGTAGTTTCGTTAAGCGGTGGAATGGATAGTAGCACCCTATTGTTAAGAGCTATCAAGGAATATGATACTGTAACAGGTATCTCATTTGACTACGGTCAAAAACATAGAGTAGAGCTAGAAAGAGCTCAATCATTAATTGCTTACTTAAAAGATAATGGGCATAGTGTTAATTACCGACAAATTAAACTAGACGGATTAGTAGATTTACTAGATTCAGCTTTAGTTCAAGGAGGAGATGATGTACCTGAAGGTCATTATGAGCAAGATAATATGAAAGAGACTGTTGTACCTAATAGAAATAAAATGTTTGCTTCTATTACTCAAGCTGTAGCTTTATCTATTGCTAATAAAACTGAAGAAACCTGTGATATAGCTTTAGGAATACATGCTGGAGATCATGCAGTATATCCTGACTGTAGACAAGAGTTTAGAGATGCTGATGATAATGCTTTTAGAATGGGCAACTGGGATGCAGATAGAGTTGGTTACTTTACTCCTTATTTAGATACCGATAAATTTGGTATTTTAAAAGATGGAGAAGTTTTATGTGATAATTTAAATATAAATTTCGATGAAGTCTATTCTAGAACTAATACTAGTTATAAGCCTTTTCCTAATGGGAACAGTGATTATAAATCTGCTTCGTCTGTTGAACGAATTGAAGCTTTTATTGCGTTGGGTAGGAAAGACCCTGTACAATATGAAGACGAAACTGGTCCAGTAGATTATGAAGTTGCAAAAGCAGCAGTAGAGAAAGTCTTAGCAGAACATACTAACTAAAGGTAGGGGGATTAGCTCAGCTGGCTAGAGCGCCTGCCTTGCACGCAGGAGGTCATCGGTTCGACTCCGATATTCTCCACTAATTTAAAACAATTATATGAAATATTTAAAAGAAAGATTTGGGTATTACTTTCAATTCAAAAATACCCTTAACGGAACAGATTACTTTTTTAGAGGATTAGGTGCAATACTTTTCTTTTTCCCGATAGGTATTTTTGTTGGTATTGGAATCGCACTTATAGGATCTGATCTCAAAGTAGCAGGAATTATTAGTATAATACTTGGAATTTTATTTATTATACCAATGATTTGGTTTTCACTAGCAACATCTTATAAAAGAATCAATGCATTCTTTCCTAACAAAGCAGGGTGGTTACTTGCGTGTACATTCATATATACCTTTGTATTAGAAGGATTCAATCCACAAAATGCAATCAATGTGTTAGATACACCAGCACCAACTTTACCTAATGGGGATTATGTTACATATTTTATATTAGCTGTACCTTATTTTGGATGGAGTTTATATTTACTATTTGGTAATTCAAAAGTTAAAAAACATATAGGATAACGGAATGCCTCTGAAGCTCAATAGGAAGAGCAGCTCATTTGTAAAGAGTAGGTTGTAGGTTCGACTCCTACTGGAGGCTCAAAAATTTTATTATATGATATACTGGTTTACTGGTCAACCTCATTCTGGAAAAACTACATTAGCTAACCTACTTAAAGAAAAGTGGCTACCACATGCTTTTCGTATAGATGGAGATGAAATGAGAGAATTATTTTCTAATAAAGATTATTCAGAAAAAGGAAGAAGAGCAAATATTGATGCTGCCCAGAAGATAGCACACTACTTACATAACCAAGGTAAGGATGTAATAATTTCTTTAGTATCTCCATATTTAGACCAAAGAGAAGAGTTTAAAAATAAACTTACTTGGCAAGCTAAAGAGATACATGTTCATTACAACCCTGAACAAGGTAAGAGAGGAAGAGAAAACTATTGGGTTGAAAACTATGAAAAACCAACCGAGAATTTTTTAGATATCAACACTACTTTAGATTCTCCAGAAGACTCAACTATAAAAATAGCTAATTTCATTCATGGATACGATTAAAAAGAAAACTTATTTTGTAGATATCGACGGTACTATTTTTAAGTACAGAGAATTTGATACATATCTCGATAATCCGGCAGTTGTAATAAAGTCTACAAAACAATTTCTACAACAAGCAAGAGATGAAGGTCATATGATCATTCTTACAACAGCACGACCGGATACTAAATTTATGAGAGTACAGACTCAATTCGAGCTCATTCAAGGTAATATACCTTACGATAGATTAATTATGGGAATAGAAAGAGGTCCAAGATACTTAATAAACGACTTATCACCAAAAGAACCAGGAGACAGAGCAATTTGTTATAATTTAGTAAGAGATGAAGGTATATAGTTTATTTATAGGCAGATGGCAACCTTGGCATAAAGGTCACCGCTGGTTAATCGATCAAAGATTAGCAGAAGGTAAGAATGTTTGGATAGCTATCAGAGACGTCGAACCTAGTGAAAAACAACCTTGGACACCTCATGAAGTAATGATGAATATACAGAAAGAATTAAGTGATTTAATTCAAAAAGGTAGAATATTTATAAGCATAGTACCGGATATTGAATCAATTAACTACGGAAGAGGAGTAGGTTACGATGTAATTGAACACGTACCACCTACAGAAATTAACGAAGTTTCGGCTACAAAAATTAGAGCTCAAATGAAAAAAGATGGCAAGTTATAAACAAACATTTATTAAGACTATAGTATGGAGAACAATAGCTACATTAATTACTTTTTTTGTAGCTTTTATTATAAGCGGTGACTGGAAAATCGGTTTAACTATTGGTGGATTAGATACTATCCTTAAGACTATTAGTTATTTTGGTTTTGAAAGATACTGGGAAAACAATTAAATATGTTACAATTAGGAATATCAGCTTTCTACCATGATTCTGCTGCTTGTATAGTAAAAAACGGTAAAGTACTGTGTGCTATAGAAGAGGAAAGGTTCACTGAAATTAAACATGATGCTTCTTTTCCTGTCAACTCTATAAAATGGGTTCTTGAGAAAGCCAATATTGAAAGTATAAACGATATCGATGAAGTTTGCTGGTACGAAAATCCAAAAACTAAAAAAGATAGAGTTACCACAATATTTAATAAAAGATTCTTTAGAACATTTCATAATAGAGTAAAGTTTTTGTTTAATTACTATTTTTATAGACCGTCTCTTTTACTTTTTCTATATTTTGGGTACGGTGGTAAAATAAAGTACGTAGATCACCACTTATCACATGCAGCATTTAGCTACTTTACTAGTTCATATAAACATGCAGCAGTATTAACTGTAGACGGAGTAGGAGAATGGGAGACCATTACAATTTCAAGCGCCATAAACGGAAAAATAACAAAAAAATTATCAATAAATTTTCCTAATTCTCTAGGAATGTTATATTCAACTATAACTGCTTTCTTGGGTTTCAAACCAAACGAAGGAGAATATAAAATCATGGGGTTAGCTCCATTTGGTAACCCAGACAGGTATTTTTCTAAACTTAATTCAATATTCAATAGCACTTCTAACGGTTTTGAGATTAATCAAGAATACTTTACTTGGGAATATTCTGATAGAGTTATGTTTAATCTAGAACTTTGTCAATTACTTGGTATTGCACCAAAGTTTCCTGAAGAACCTCTACTACAAGACCATAAAGATCTTGCAGCTGCATTACAGAAGGTATATGAAATGCAGTTTGGATTACTTTTGAAAAAAGCCCAAAAATTAACTAAAAGTTATAATCTATGCCTAGGTGGAGGATGTGCGTATAATGGAGTAGCAAATATAAAAGCATACGAACACTTTAAATCCGTACATATTCCTTTCGCTCCCTCTGATGCAGGTTCTGCTATAGGTGCATGTTTACATAGTTATAAAGGTAAACGTAGAAACAATTCTAATCCATACCTAGGAGATGCGTATAAAGATAAACATATACTTAATTTACTAGATATATTTAGTAATGAATTAAAATTTGAAAAATTTCATAACGACTCACTTCTAACTGCTATTGCTGGGTTAATAAGTGAAGAAAAAATTATTGCTTTATTTAGAGAAAGAATGGAGTTTGGGGCTAGAGCCTTAGGAAACAGGTCTATTATAGCATCTCCTAAATTCGCTAATATGAGAACAAAGTTAAACAAGGTTATTAAGAAAAGAGAAGGATTTAGACCTTTTGCACCCTCAGTAACTTTAGAGAATTCTAAAAAATACTTTTCTATCAAAGAACCAGTTCCTTATATGAATATAGTAGCAAAAAACAAGACTAAATTGTTTGAAGCCGCTACTCATATTGACGGGACATGCAGGGTACAGACAGTAACAAAGCAATCAAATACTAATTACTACAACCTACTTAAAGAAGTTGGTAAAGTAACAGGTCATGAAGTATTACTTAATACCTCTTTCAACCTTAAAGATCAAACTATTACTCGAACTCCTTTGCAAGCAATCGAAAGATTCTTAAGCTCAGAAATCGACGTTTTAGTATTAAATAATTTTATAATAACACATAAAAAATGACAGAGAAAGAAAAAAAAGAAAAAGAATTAATGGATAAACTGGATAAAGAGTTTCAAGAAAAACTTAAGGAACTTAAAAAAAGGGATCCATTTACATATAAAAACTTTTGATGAAATTAGGATTTTTTGGCGACAGTTACTGTGCTAGTATACCCAAGGGTGATATACATGATACACATGCTTTTTCGTGGCCTTACACAGTTGTAAAAACACTTAAAGCAGAAATTACTAATGAATGCATTAGCGGTGATACTTTCTGGCATACCTACCAGTACTTAACAGAATCTATTGAGAAGTACGATATACTTATCATCTGTGTAAGTGATCCTATAAGAGTACCGAATCACTATAGAATACCTACTATTACTACAGCGTTTAACTCCGAAGTTGCAAAGAAACGAATGGGAGAAGAATTAACTTCAGAATTTGAAGAATACCTGACTCTTCATACAAAGTTTCAATCTAGAGAATTTAGATATGCTGCTCAAATAGGAGTACTACATAAACTAGATGAACTTATTGGTAAGCATAAAAAGAAAACTTTAATATTACCAAGTTTTGAAAACTCATTGCAAGGTTATTCTTTTAAAAACGCTAGTGTAGCTAATATTAATCTGAATGAAGATGTAAAGAAAAAAGTGAGTATAAAGCCCGAACTTTACTCTAATAACTACCCTAAAATAGCAAATCATTTGCAACCAAAAGAAAATGATGTTTTAGCTGAAGCTGTAGTTGATTTTATTAATAATGATTATAAATTAGAATTTGATTTAAAAAAATACTTTAATTACTTGTATAATTGAAATATAAATCTTATATTAAATATAGATAAAGACAATAGTGTCACAGCACCACTTAAAAAACACGAATAATGGCTATAATTAGAAAAGGTGAGCAAAACACCATAGACGTTACACAGGAACTACAGGACCTGGAAGGACGTCAAGCACAAAACGTAAATTATCAGACTCAACTTAATGATATTAAAATAGAATTAAGAAATTTACAGGGAGATGATAAACAAAATCTACCTGATGCGTTTTTGCATCAGAGAATAAGTTTTATTAAGTCAGGAATTAGATTAGCAGCATGTGCTTTTGGATTCTTTGGTTTATTTGAAATAGGGTTTATTGGCTTATTTTTAGCAGAAATAGTAGGAATCGGAGAAGAATTAGTATAATGGTATATCATAGTAAATTAGCAAAAAAAGCAGCACAGAAACCTAAGTTTATATCTACTAAAGTTTTTGACGGATACTCCACAGTATTTAGACAATGGAAAGCAGAGACAACCCACTGTAAGTTTTTACATGGTTATGGGATATCATTTAAACTATGGTTTGAAGGAGATTTAGACGAAAGAAACTGGGTATGGGATTTTGGTGGTATGAAGAGAGCTAAAGGTAAGATTGGCGGTAAATCCCCTAAAGAATGGTTTGATTATATGTTTGACCACACCCTTATAGTTGCTAATGATGATCCTTTTAAGGATTCTTTTCTTAGGATGGGAGAAGTTGGAGTAGCACAAGTAAGAATTGTAGACTCTGTTGGAGCAGAAAGATTCGCGGAATTTATTTATAACAAAGTAAATCCTTTTATTGTGAAAGAAACAGAAAATAGAGTTAAAATTATTAGAGTAGAATTTAAAGAACACGGTAAAAATTCAGCAATATATGAGCCTGGGACGAATTGAAGATTACAGTAAAAATTTACCTATAGTAGAGATCTATACTGCAGTCCAATCCGAAGGATCTAGAGCAGGATATCCTACAGTGGTTATTAGAACAACAGGATGTACTCATCGCTGTTATTTTGGAGAAGGTGGATGGTGTGATAGTTGGTATACAAGTATTCATCCTGAGAAAGGTAAATTTTCTTTCACTGATATTATTAAAATGTATGATGACAACCCTCACATATCAGAAATGATGTTAACAGGAGGTTCACCTACTATGCATCCTAAATTAGTTAACGAATTAACTCACTTTGCCAAGGAAAGAGGTATATTTATAACTATCGAGACAGAAGGCTCTCATTACTTAGAAACTGATTATCCAATAAATCTTTTAAGTATTAGCCCTAAGTTCAGTAATTCAGTTCCTATAGAAGGTGCTACATTACCAAATGGACAGAAATTAGAGGGTAGAAGAGCAGAGATGATGATTAAAACACATAATAGGTTTAGATTAAATTATGAGGCTATTAAAAAAAGTATTAAATATCATTCAGATTACCATATCAAACCTGTGTGGGACGGTAAAGATAACAATTCACTAAAAGAAATTATGGAATGTATATCCTTACTTGATGCTCCTAAAGATAAAGTCTGGTTTATGCCAGCAGGAGATTCAAGAGAGGCATTATATAAATCTTATCCAATTTTATTTGATTGGGTTAGAGATAACGGTTATAGAATGACCTGGAGACCACATATAATCGCATTTGAAGATCAAAGAGAAGTTTAAATATATTAATTATGACAGTAGAATTATACACCATGTTAAAAACATCTGCAGAAGCAGATAAAGCAAAAGCATTATTATCATTAGAGTTACTAGGAAATAAAGCAGTCGGTATAGGGGATCATTCAACAGAAGATT
>Ga0222717_10004621_pt1 | contig 10095 bp, 12 predicted proteins | sample C33_18DmetaG_FD_165053 | JGI IMG/M metagenome (GOLD analysis project Ga0222717, IMG submission 165053) | Estuarine water microbial communities from San Francisco Bay, California, United States - C33_18D | ecosystem: Environmental > Aquatic > Marine > Unclassified | place: USA: California...
AACCAATATAACTTTAGGTGAATTTGGGGAAAGAGTGTTCATATTTCTGTTGATAATAACTCTCTAACTAGAATCAATTTTGAAAAAAACGTTTTGTTTTTTTGGGTTTTTTGGGGTTTTGGGTTTATCAAGTCGATTAACGACAAGTGTGAGCCGCATCACATTCTGCTCCTGCTTCGCATCCAGCGCATCCACCGTATTCTGGTTCGTGAATTGTCAGGTACTGTGACAAATCTTCGAGAGCTTTCTGCCTGATTTCAGGCATCACCATCGCCACATTCTGGTCGGTGGTCAGGTAAACCAATGTGTTCAATGTTTGATGCCATGACGGATAACGATGTTCATTTGGTGCATTTCCATCACATTGAGAATGTGCTGCTGGGTCGTGACGACAGGTTTCACAAAGACCACACTGTCCATAGACAATGAGATCAGGGTTGGGGAGTTCATCAAACGCTTGCTTGACAAGCTGTGGATCGAATTCTCCAACTTGCATTCTTCCTTCTTCTTGCTTCCATGTTAACATATATTCCATTTAACTAATCGTCAAAGAATAATCGATTTTACCTAGATTCTGTCTTGTGTGTAGATATATTGTATGTGACATCTTGTAAATATATATATATTGTGTGTGTGACAACTTGTCAATAATATGTTGTGTATGACAACTTGTTAATGATGTATTATATGGATATACACAACTCTCTAAAGGGTGAAATCGATAAGGGCTGAAGGCTAATAAGGTGGTAACATAGAAATAAGGGTAATCTACAAACATAGAAATACGACATTTACGAAGGTCTTTGATTTAATAAGCGTATAAGAAGAGATATCGATAAGAATTTATCTAGAAACTTAAAAACACATTTTTTTGGCTTAAAATTAGCTATAAAATTGATTATAAACTATATATAACCAAATGTTCACATATCGACAAAAGATTAAAACCCAAAAATTATGTAAAGACAATTTATATGAATTGGAACAAGAATTTATGAAACTGGCACATCCGGATGAATTATTGCGACCATCAGATTGTGGATTATGTGCAGGATGTATTGAAAATCATATACATGGTGGAATGGAATGTTGTGAAGGTCCACCTAATTCATATAGACTATGGTATAATGAAATAGAAGGATTATTAAAATTAGTACAAAATAATTATAATACTGAATGGGGTATAATGAATTCATTACAAGAAAAAACGTGGAGAGAATTATCATATTATTGGAAAGTAGAAAAAAAAACTATAGAGGAACCACAAATATATACTGAAGATTTATATGACTCAGATGATTCACCACAAAATTCATTAAATACAACATGGAGATAAATAAAAAATAAATATAATTAAAGAATAATATATATGTAAAAATTGATTTTTTTAAATTAATAAGAAAGTGTATGGAAAAGGCATTTAAAAATTTTATAACAAATTGGAGTAATACAAAAAAATATCCATATTTAAAAATTCCAAATAGTCCAACATGGAATTCACAAAAAGAAATAGCATTAGATAATTTAATATGTAAACAAAAAGGATATATATCAATAAAATATCCAAATAAAGAACAAACAGTTGATGGGGAAGATAGTTTAATAGAACAACATTATTTAAAAAAACTTTTAAAAAATGAAAAACTTTTGGAAAAATTAGTAAATAAAAAAAGAAATGATACAAGTGATCCATGTTTTGTAAATGAAAGTGAATGGGATATAGTAACAAGTAAAAGATGTGATTGGTATTATGGTGATGATAAAGAATATAATGAATGTTTTTTATGTGGTGAAATAAATTGTAATTGTAATTATAAAGAAGAAACAGAAGAATATATATGTAATAATTGTGATTATGGTCCATTTCTATTAAATAAAAATACATTAGACTTTTCATATTGTAAAAAATGTGGTGTTATTTTACATGATGCAATTGAAGTACACACATTTGAAACAGAAAGTGAATTAAGTATAAGTGAAAGTGAATTAAGTATAAGTGAAAGTGAATTAGAAGAAAATGATGAAGAATTATTACATGGATTATATAGAACATTATCAGGTAATATATTATTTGAAGAAAAATATTTATATGAATTAAATAATATAGAAAAAAATCCACCAGAATTATTAAGATATTCAATATAATATTATTCAGTAAGATTTATATATAAAATTGATTATATAAATTTTTTGTAGTAAGTATGGAACGTGTAAATATTACTCAAACAATGGAAGAACAAGAGATTAATAATATTAATAATGAAAAAATAAAAAAACAATGGAAATCAATGGAAGAAAAAGGAATTAATATATATGAAAATCAAGAAAAATCTGGTAAAGAATTAGTAGAAAAATTTATAAATGATAAAAAAATAATATTATCATTGGTAATTTTACCACCACAAGGTGGGAAAACAGGTATATTGTGTTCATCAATAAAAGAATTTATGAATATGGGAACACCATATGAAAATATATTTATAATTACAGGATTATCTTCATTAGAATGGAAAACACAAACAAAAAATCGTATTCCAGAAGAATTACACAAAAATATATATCACAGACAAGATTTGGAAAAACACTTTATAGAAAATGTTAAAGATAAACAAAATGTAGTTATATTAATTGATGAAATTCAAATAGCTTGTAAAGAATTGCAAACATTAGCTACTGTATTTGAAAAAACAAATTTATTTGATATAAATAATTTATTGAAAAATGATATTAAAATAATTCAATTTTCAGCAACACCAAATGGAATATTATATGATACAATAGGATTAAAAACACATAGTTTTATTAAAGTATGTAAACCAGGATTAAAATATATAGGATGTAAAGAATTATTAGAAGCAAATAGAATTTATGATATAAATGAAGATACATTAGAAAATAATATAAAAAAATATTTAGAAAATTATAAAACACCAAAATATCATTTTATAAGAATACATAAAGGAGAATCAATAAAATTTATAACAGAATTTATAAATATATTTAGTGATTGTAATTATATTGAATATACACAAGAAGGTGTAAAACCAGATGAATTAGATGAAATATTATTAGAAGAACCAGATATACATACTTTTGTATTTATAAAAGAACGAGCTCGTTGTGCAAAAACATTTAATAAAAAGCATATAGGATTATGGTATGAAAGACGTGGTGAAAAAGTATTAGATGATGTTATAACACAAGGATTATTAGGTAGAGCTTGTGGTTATGATGATAATGGTGAAAGTATTATATTTACACATAAAGATAGTGTAGAAAAATATATAAAATTAATTGATTCAAATTTTGAAGATTTAGAAACTACATGGGTAAGTAATTCAACATTTAGATTAGAAGGTATAATTGAAAGTAAAGGAACTTTAAATTATTTAATTAATGATGGAGATAATTATAAAGAAACAATTAAAAGTATTGAATTTAATACATATGAAGAAGCATGTAGTTGGTCTAAAGAACATTTTCCAAATTCAAGAAAATTTAATATAATGTGTAGTAATTCAAAAGGATTTTATAATGGTGGTTCAGTTACAAAATATAAAGTTGTTCAATACAGTGATATTAATATAAATAAAATATTATGTAAACATGATACACATAAATTAGTTAGATGTTATATAGATAAAAAAAATAAAGAAACTTTAAGATATGTAATATATTATAAAGATTAAAAAAAAAATTTAATATAATAGTATAAATTTAATATGTTTTGACACGTATGGGATTTGAACCCATGCGAACAAATGTTCATCAGAACTTGAGTCTGACCCCTTAGACCACTCGGGCAACGTGTCTAATATGTGCCGTCGCCGTGGATCGAACACGGGACCTTCAGATCTTCAGTCTGACGCTCTCCCAACTGAGCTACAACGGCAGCATAATTATTATTCAATTATTTATATATATATATAATATTATTATTTTTTATTTAAATAATTTATATATTTAATATTATTCTAAAATATAAAATATATATAAAATTTAATTTTCTTAAACTTTTAAAATATAAGTATTAAAATTGATTTTATATTTTTAATGTGTAACACAGAATGGTTGCTATGTCAAAAGAACAACATATTGAAAATTTTTGTAAGGCATTAGTAGAAATTGATGATTTTAAATATTCATATGAAGAATTAATGGAATTTAAAGAAATTATTGATAAACAATCTGGAAAAACAAAAGAGGTCACACCATATAATATATTTCTAAAAGAAAAGGGTTTATGTCCTAAAACAATGGGTTCAGCATGGACAGATTTTCAAGAAAATGAAGAAGAAATGGAAAGATTAACACAATTAGCAAATGAATTAAATGAAAATGAAGGTCGTGATAATTCAAGAACAGATAAAAAAACTAGAGGTCCATCAACATGGAATTTATTTATGAAAGCACATAAAAGTGAAAAATTAACAAGACAACAATTAAAAGATAAATGGAGTGAATTATCACAAGAAGAAAAAAATTCATATAAAAATTCTTAATATTAATAATTAATAAAATATATAATTTTATAAAAATAAAAATAAAAATAAATATTTTTTTTATTTATGTAAAATTGATTAAAAATAAGTTAAATTTAGTTAGTAGAGTATAGTTAATGAATGTAGTACGTCCTGTATGTGTGTTTATTTGTGGTGCAGTAAGTTTGTCTGTATGTCATTGGTGTGTATGGCAGTTTTTTAGGTGATTTATTTTACATAATCAAAAAATTTTTTTGTTTTTTTGTTTTTTTGTGTTTTTTGTGTTTTTTGTATTTGATGGTGTGTAGAATGAGATTCGTAGTGATTTATGCAGAAGAAGTTCTTGAGATTGAAGGAGTCCTTGTGAGTGAAGGAGTTCGACACAGTGGCATTTTTTCTTCTGTTTCTTCATTCATTTGAGCAATGAAGGCATGTATTTCAGCGCAAGCTGTGCCTGTCAAAATGGTAGCGCCACTTTTGATGTCGGTGTCTGGAATACAGTAAACTTCGTCAGGATTGAAACAGTTGACAACAAGCCAATCATTCATTTTGACTGGTTCACAATCCTTGCCCCAGGAAGTCGGGGCAGTATGAAAATCGCTTGTTTTGAAAGAAGTCGCGGAGATTGGCAAGATGATTCCAGTCCCATTTCGAATGACTTCACCAGAGTAATCAGGAGTCAAAGGAGAACCATCGAGTTGTGTAAACTGGGTTGTTGCTTTTTCAAATGACATAGGAAATGCCTCTTTTGGTCGCTGTGGATTAGAAACCAAGAATCCGGAAACAGCGCAATGTGCGGTAGTTTCGACTTCTCCATCACAGAGAGTTTTGTATTCTCCGCCTGGAAATGGTTTGACCAATCCATTTTGTTTTTTGTATGTCGAAGCATCACCACCAACCAAACCAACACAAACTGCGCAGAGAAGTTGTTCTTGAGAAATTTCGTAACTTTGTTTTACAGAATCAATAGAATTCATAACCTTTCGGTAATGCATGTTGAAAAACTGCTGTGAGAAAGAATCCATATTTTGTGTTTAGATACTTCCTAAACAAAATCAATTTTATAATTTAAAGTATATAAATAGGCGAAAAAAAGTGTTTTTTTGGATTTTTGTGGTTTTTTTGGGTTTGTGTGTGCGTTCTCATTTTGGTCTAACCAATTCCCACGCAGCTTGAATTTTTTGAAAATATTCAGTATCACCTCCTTTGTCTGGGTGGTGTTTTAAGGCGAGTTTTCTGTAATTTTGCTTGATTTCAGCAGCGCTGGCTTTTTTGCTAACACCCAAAATGGTGTACCATTCTCCAGAAAGTGAAGATTTTGCGTAGGAAGGTGGAGGTGGTGGTGGAGGTGGTGAACGTTTTGGTGGCGGTTTGGATTTCGGTGCTTTTTTGGAATTTGCCACAGAATACCAATCCAACAGATCTTTTTTTGTGAGAACACTCCAACCCTTCTTGCTGATTTCCATTTCCGCGAGTTCAATCAAAAGCGTTTTGTATTGGAAACGCGAATTTTCATCTTGCCCTTTAGTGCGCTGATTTTTGACCAAACGATTGTGAACAATCATTAAATAAATCTCCAATGTTGCTTTGACAACTGTGTAACCTCCAAGCATTTCAACAATTTCTTGCCCATTTCTGTGACAGTGTGTTGTTGTAGCCATTTTGTTAATTCCTGTGGTGTAAATATTGCTCATTTTGTATTCTTATTATGTATTTAAAATAAAATTAAATTAAATCGATTTTCGGTTTATGGACTATAAATAGGGAAAAAAATATGTTTTTTTGTGTTTTTTGTGTTTTTTGTGTTTTTTGGTTTTTTTGGTTTTTTTGGTTTTTTTTGGTTTTTTGGAGGCAATTTAAACTACTTATTCTATTTTAGAATTCCATTTTTTCATTCGCCTCTTCCGCTTTTTTGATCCATATCTGCTTTTCTTCTTCAGAAATTTTATCCCAGGTATCCCTAAAATCGGCTGGTTTCCAACCTTTGCCGGTGTTATTCGAGCGGAAAATGCCGTAGGCAGACTTCTTGTTGGTGCGTTTGTTTTCAGCGGCCTCTTTCTTCTTGGCTTCTTTGGTAGCCTTCTTTGCGTCTTTTTCTGCTTGAATTTGAACCTTCTTCGTTGCGCGTTCTTCGCGTCGAGCTGCTTTTTCTGCTTCGACTTGAGCTTTGTGCTCAGCCTTTTCAGCCTTGATTGCTTCTTTTGCCTCGGCATCCAGATGCTTGGAACCTTTCTTCAGAAGACGAAACCATGAGTTTGCCATCTGTTCTTGCTTTTTGAACTCAGCTTTCTCTTGATTCTCAGCCCATTTCTTGGCTTTTTCGACACTGGCAGCGAGTTTCTTCGCTCGTTTCTGTTTGGCTTCGTCGGCTTTCTGAGCAGCAATTTGTTCGCGTTCAGCCTTCTTCGCTGCTTTTATTTCTTCAGCTTCAGCCTTTTCGCGTTCTTTTTGGCGCTGTTTGTACACATCGAATTCATTGATACCCTGTTTGAGGGAATCAAAAATTCCTTGAGCATCATTAAACTTGGGAAATAGGTGAGATTCCTCCATAAATTCGAGTTGATCAAGTGTGATTGTGATTTTGTTCGACATTCTTTCTTTGTTTAACGAATGGTTAACACTAATCAATTTTAGATTTTTCGCTAGTGTATATGGATGACGATTCGTTAGTGTAGTGCTATACTATATGCTTTATACTAGTCGTATTTTAATCGATTTTAGGTTAATTCTGTCTTGTGTGTAGATATCTTGTGTGTGTGACGACTTGTCAAATATTATCTTGTGTGTATGTATATTGTGTGTGACAACTTGTTAATATATATTGTGTGTGACAAGTTGTTAATGATATATTAGGTGTGTATATTTTGTATGAAGGGTTGTTTATCATATTATGAATAAATATATAATATATATACAATATATGAAATAATAATTTAATTATTCTATAATACACACATTTCAAATTGATTTGGGTTTATATAGTTATAAGCTACTGTAAACACACCGATGCAAACAGAACACGCACAACACAATTTGAATATTGCGTCTACAGAAGAAACATTTTGTGTAGTATGTTATGAAACATGCAACACTAAATTATCTTGTTGTAAACAAGAGATTTGTAATGGTTGTAGTGAAGAAATTGCAAAACTTCACGAAAATCCTACATGTCCAACATGTAGAGCAAAATTCAAATCATTTACACTTTCTGAATTATCACAAATGGATACAACAGTTCAATTAACATATTTGAAAGAAAAGAAATATATAACCAATATATATGGAAAAATTACATTAAAACCTAAAACAGTGAAAATCACAAAAAAAAATGGAATCACTAAATATATAAAATATAGAAACATTATTTCATATGGATTAAAAGAAAATCCAAAGACAATTCATTCATTTAAAGTAAATTTAGATTGGCAAAATTGGATAAATAAATCATTAACATTCAAACGTATTAATAAAGAACCTATATCTTATGACAAAACAATATTCAATAAAATATATGATGAAGGAATTATGAAATATAAAATTATATTTAAAAATGAACTTATTGAAATACTTAACAGTTTCCAGACAGCTAGATATAATCTTAATGAAATTTCTAAAGAAATAAATATATTATATGATAAATATCAAAAACCTAATTTAAATTATGTCAAAAATATGGCTATTAAGATAGAATATAGTGGATTAAATAGACATAGTGGATTAAATAAACAATATAATATATATCAGAATAATATAAAAGAATGTAAATTAAATTATAGGAAATGGTACAATAATGCATGTGAAAAGAAACTTGTAATACACACATTTAATTCATTAGAATATCATTATAGATATTTAATAAAAGAAATTGAATTGGATAAAATATATAATAGAAGAATAAATAATAATTAACTAATAATTAACTAATAATATAATAGTAAATTCTATAAAAGATATATATTTTTTTTTTAATAAAGAATAAATATATATAAAATTGATTTTTAAAAGTATTATTTAATGGCTAAATACAATCCTTGTTTTCTCACTGTAATCGGTGATAGTTTAATGAATGGTCATCCTGTATTTCCTGGTGTAATTGAAAAAAATTTTCCTGATTATGAAATGTGTAATCCTAATTCATTAGAAGATATAAGAAATACTTTATCTAATATGGCTAATAAAACATATCAATCAAATGCTGTAGCATTATTATTAATAAAAGGACATGGAAATAAAAATTTAGAAAAAATTAAATTTGAAAATTGTATAATTAAAACAAAAGAAATTATAATTCATTTAGAACATATAAAAAATGTGTTTCCTGAATTTAAATGTAATGTTATAATTCAAACATGTTATAGTGGTAATTTTCCTTTATGTTGTAATGGTGTTTTATGTAGTTCAAATGAAAATAGTTTAACACGTAATAATTTATTAACAGATGCGTTTGCTGAAACTTTAACTGAAACAAATACTTTTAGTTTAAAAGATATTTATGATAAAGCATATGTTGAAAATATGAGTGATTTTGATAATTTAAGCTCATTTACAGCAAGAAATCGCGCTGCTTGGGATTTTACTGATTATGATAATTCTGTATGTGAAAATTCTGAATTAGTTATAGAACAATTAAAAGATTGTTCTCCTACTTTTAAAGGTAATATAAATGATATATTAATACCTGTAATTTCACAAGATAAAATTAAAATAGCTGTTAAACATATTTCACAACAAAATAAAATAATGAGTGGTATAGAAATACTTAATATGTTAGAAAAAATAAATGAATCTAAATATACTTTAGATTTAGTTGAAAAATCTATGAGTTTAATATATGGTCGTCCAAAAAAATTACTAATTAATAATTAATAATATATTCAATAATGTATTTAATAAATAATTTATTTAGTAAATAAAGTTTGATACCATAATAATTTATTTTTTTCATTACAAATATCTTCTGCTCTCCATAATGCATATGATGGAATTTTAATAGTATGATTTTTTGATATAATTAAATTTCTTATATATGATTGTTCACTATAATCTAAATTAGATAATAAATTTATTTCTTCATTAGTTATTTTTTCTTTTGTAATAATATTATTAACAATATTATCAATATTCATTTATATTATCTGTTTTTTTAAAATCAATTTTAATATACTTTATAAAAATTGATTATATATAATTTTTATAATAGTTATGAGAACTACAACAGCAAATAGTGAAATGTTATCATTTTTATATAAAATGTGTCAAGAAAATAATAAATATTATTTAAATTTTAAAAAAGATATGTATCACATTCAATGGATTAATATATTACATAAATTTAGATTAAAAATATTTGATAAATTATTAAAAAATCTCTTTTATATTAAATGTAAATTATTACAAAATCATATACAAAATTTAAATCAAAATAATACAGATATATCTAATAAAATGTATACAATTGAAGAACAACAGAAAAAGTTAAAAAAAGACAAATTAGAAGAAGAAAAATTAGAAGAACAACAGAAAAATTTAGAAATAGAGCAAAAGTTAAAAAAGGTAAAATTGGAAAAAGAGGAAAAATTAAGAAAAGAAAAATTAGAAGAACAACAGAAAAATT
>Ga0222717_10004623_pt1 | contig 10093 bp, 5 predicted proteins | sample C33_18DmetaG_FD_165053 | JGI IMG/M metagenome (GOLD analysis project Ga0222717, IMG submission 165053) | Estuarine water microbial communities from San Francisco Bay, California, United States - C33_18D | ecosystem: Environmental > Aquatic > Marine > Unclassified | place: USA: California...
GTAGTCTTTGTGTCAATTTTATTTGATACAGACGATGTACCGACCCAAACAAGAATAAAAAATGAAATACTACAACTATCTGAACAATTATCTGTAGCATCATTTGATGTTAAGTTTCAAGACCCTATAAAAACATTTATAGAAACAACAACGTTTTTTCAGTTTAGTGAAAACCTAACAACACTATCAAGAAATACAATTCAAAGTAACGTAAATCAAGTAATAGATAATTACTTTGCGGGAATAACAGGCAAGTTTGGTCAATCGTTTAGAAAATCAAATCTACTTACATTAATTGATGAGTCAAGTTCAGCTGTTCTTTCTTCACGTCAAGAAATAAAGATGCAAAGAAGATTTACTCCTACGCTTACAGCTATACAAAATCATAAGATAAGGTATGCAGCTCCTATTGCTGATAATGATGACTTGCTTTATAGAATTACGTCTAGTCCATTTAGCTTTAGAGGTAATCCTTGTATAATAAGGAATAGACTAAAGACAAATAAATTAGAAATATTTGATACGGTTCAAAAAATTGTAATTGTTGATAACTCCGGAGATTATTCTGATGATGTAGTAAATATTGTTGGACTTCAAGTTGATGCGTTTATAGGTTCAGATAACTTTATTAAGTTAAGTGTAACTCCCGCTAACCAAAGTGCTATATCTCCCCTCAGACAAGATATTATTGAGTATGATAGCGCTAAATCATTCACTTCAATAGTTGATGTTGTTTCTGGAGTTACTAACTAATGTCTTCAGTTGGTGATATAACACTAGAAGATTTAGACAGAAGAGAACTTTCTGTAAGGAAGTATCATGTTAAAGAAATTTTACCAGAGTTTTTTCGTGAAGAATATCCAAAGTTAATTACACTTCTTGATCAATACTATGAATTTGAGGAATCTTCAGAATCACCCTCCAGACTTATTGATGAGTTATATAAAAGTAGAGATATAACACAGACCGACCTATCCTTACTCGCGTTCATTGAAGACGAGTTGTTGTTGGGTCAATCTTTCTTCGAAGGGTTTCAGGATAAACGTGCGTCATCAAAATACTCTAATGTATTGTTTAGGTCAAAGGGTACTAAGTATTCTATACAACAGTTCTTTAGAACGTTTTTTGGAGTAGACCCTGAAGTTATATACACTAAAAATAATGTTTTTAATGTGGGCGATAATATAGGGGCAGAAAGTCAAAAGTTTATAACTAATAATAAGTTATATCAGAAACATGCTATACTTATTAAGACAGACCTAGCACAAAGTAAATGGAAAGATGTATACAAACTTTTTGTTCATCCTGCTGGAACATTTTTAGGTTCGCAAGTACAGATAATAAGTTCCGCAACAGAAATTATTTCTGCGGAAGATGTACTGATTGAACCGCCACCGCCATTAGCTGTACACAGTCAGGCATCATTTGCTACATTCGCTACGATTGATAATACGTCACTTGTAGATGATGTTAATGTTGACTCAGACGGAATATTTAGTAGGATACGACCAGAGATAGTTAACTTACGTTTAAATAATAGCAGCACAATATCATTACAAGATATGAATAATCAATACAGTAGTTTACGCGAAGCACAGCTTGCATCATCACCAACGTTTGATGATTCAGACCAAGTTGGAACAAATGGTATGGACTTCTCTAACGACTTCTCATTCGAGACATTAGACCAAGGAAGACACGTATTTTATAGCGCAGATTCAGACGAATATTTATCAAATCTCGGTCATTTGAGTTAAAAAAGTATATAAATAGAATAAAGAATTAGGATATATTAATGACTAAACAAACATTAAATAAAGGAACTGCCGCAAACGACGGTACGGGTGATACTCTTCGTCAGGGTGCAGCAAAGATTCAAGCAAATTTTGATGAGCTCTATGCTATATTAGGAGGAGATACTCTTTCATCAAAAGTTTCACTCGACGCGACAACTAAAGGTATTATCTTTGAAGGTTCTTCTGTTAATAACAACCAGACATTTCTTGTTCCTACAGACCCAACCGCAGATAGAACACTTACTCTTCCAGACGCATCAGGTAATGTGGTTTTAGATACTTCGACTAACACTCTCACTAATAAGACTTTAACAAACCCTATATTAAGTCCTACTGCAACTACTGCGGGTAAGATAGAATTTTTAGAAGGTACTAATAATGGTACAAACAAGGCAACACTGATTGGCCCTGCTTCAACCGCAGACGTAACAATAACATTACCTGCAACAACAGATACATTAGTTGCTAGAACAACAACAGATACACTTACTAATAAAACACTTACAGCTCCTGTTATGAGTTCTCCTGATATTTCAACAAGTATAAACGATGGAAGTGGTAATACAATATTAACTATTCCTGTTCTGTCAGGAACTATAGTAAATAATTTAAAAATAACAAGTACAATAGCAACGGATAACCCTATACTAGAATCAACAGGTTCAACTAATGTTGGACTTAATATTGCGGGTAAAGGTACAGGACTTGTTACAATAGCATCGGGTTTCGCATTTGAATCTATAACACAAGGGGGAGATGGTGAGGTATCTCTTGTTAAGACAACAACAGTATTTAATAAAGGTTCTCCTCTTGCCGCAACACTTGCGAACGGAACAGTTGTAGGACAACTAAAAATACTTACAAATAAAGGTTCAGGCGCGGCAACAACAACTCAGGTTAGTTCTAATTTTGGATTTGGGGCATCAATCGCATTAGCACAACACAAGACCGCAACATTATTGTGGGACGGAAATCACTGGCAAATACAATCAACTTATGGTGGAACGGTAGCATAAAATGGCAATAGTAACAAGTAAATTTAAAAGAGAAATGATTCAATTATTATTGAACGACTTTAATGATTCAGCATCTAATAAATACTATATTGGTATTGGTAGGTCAGATGATTGGAACGCAACAGACACTGCTCCGGCTGTAGAAAACCATGATGTTGAAGCAAGATTATTTAGAAATTCACTTCAGTCCGTTAAGAAAGTTTCAGATATATCGTTTGTTGTTCCAAGATACAATTGGAGTTCGGGTACAACATATTCTGCATATAGCGATAAAACATCAGCATATCCAGACAATCCTTATTATGTAATGAATGATAATAACCAAGTTTATATATGCGTTCAACAAGCAAAAAACGCTCAGGGAGACCCTTTAGATTCTACAATACAACCTTCTGGTAATACAAGCGGTACAACGTTTATTACTTCAGACGATTATGGATGGAAGTTTTTATATTCTATCTCTGCATTAGACGCTAGTAAATTTATGGCAGCTAACTTCATACCTGTTAAGAAACAAATTGGTTCAGGAACTCAGGCATCAGATACGGAACAACTCGCAGTACAAACCGCAGCAGTTGACGGAGAGATAATAGGTTATGCTCTTGACTCTGGTGGCGAAGGATATACCTCTACTCCAACATTAACGATTGTTGGTGATGGTACAAAAGCGAAAGCAGTTGCTGCACTATCTGGAACTTCTGTTTCTAAAGTCGATGTTCAGGATAGTGCCTCAACACTATGTTTAGGTTCAGGATATACGAATGCAATTGTAACGCAGTCAGGCGGTTCGCCAACAAAACCTGCTAAGATAAGACCTATATTTGCTCCTAAAAACGGTGCTGGTTCAGACCCAAGACAAGACCTACTTTCATCTAATATTATGTTGGGGGTTAAACCTGCAGGAACAGAAAGTAATGATTTTGTAGTAGGAAACGATTTCCGTCAAGTAGGGTTGTTTAGAAATATATTAGATAGTTCGGCAGGAACCTTATTTACATCAGCAACAGGTATTGCTCTGAAACAATTAGTTTTCTCTTCTGGAGCAAGTGGAGATGATGCATTTACTCCAGATAAAAATATAATAGGTCTTAGCTCTGGTATAAAAGGTATTATTGATAAGGTTGATGGTACAAACGTTTGGTATCATCAAAACGACGAAACAGGATACGGAAACTTTACGAATGGAGAAACCGTTGAAGAAACAGACGGTACTGGTGAAGGGATTCTTCATGGTTCTTCATCTCTTGTGTTGCCAGAAGTTGGAACGACCACTGGAGATTTACTATATATAGATAATAGGGCGGCAGTAACACGTGCCTCAGACCAAACAGAAGATATTAAAATAGTCATACAACTTTAGGATAATAGAATAATGCCAACCACGTTTACTTCAAATGTCTTTTCGTCAACATACAAAGACGATTTTAAAGATAGTGATAACTATCATCGCATTCTTTTCAATAGTGGTCGCGCGTTACAGGCACGCGAACTCACTCAGATGCAAACAATTATCCAAGAGGAGATTGCAAGGTTTGGTCGTAATATATTTAAAGATGGTGCTGCCGTAAATCCTGGTGGACCAAGTATTAATAACGATTATAGGTTTGTTAAACTTACGAGTGGAAGCGTATTGCCTACAGACCTCACAACTCTAGTTGGTACAGAATTTACAGGTGCTGCTTCAACAGTTAAAGCAAGGGTATTAGAAGTTGTTGCTGCTACCGATACAGACCCTGCAACACTTTATGTTCAGTACACAAACACTTCAGGTGGTTCGGTAGGAACAACAGCTGTAAAATTTAATTCGGGCGAGAGTATAAGTAACGGTAGTACAACCCTTCAAGTACAAACAACTAATACAGCAGTAAACCCTTCTACAGGAGTAGGTTCTAAAATACATAATGATGGAGGAGATTTCTTTGTAAGAGGTCACTTTGTTTTCGTTAATCCTCAAGGTTTAATACTTTCTAAGTACACAAACAATGCTACTAAAATTGTTGGTTTTAAAATAACAGAAGATATTGTTACTACTTCTGACGATACTGCATTATTTGATAATCAGGGAGTTACACCGAACGTAACTTCTCCAGGAGCAGATAGATACCGTATCAAACTAACTCTTACAACACAAGACCAAATCGCTGCAGACGAAAATTTCGTTTTCTATTGTCATGTTGTAAATGGAGAAATAGTTGATCAAGCATCAGGTACAGATGATTACAATAAAATAACCGACCTCCTTGCCGAAAGAACGAAAGAGGAGTCAGGTAATTATATCGCTAAGAAATTTAATGCTTCATTATCAGATAGTGGAACAAATACATTAATTAATATTTCAAGCGGCATAGCATATGTAAACGGATATCGTGCGACTAATGATAGACCGATTTCATTAATAGTCCCGAAACCAAGAACAACTACTACTATTCAAAATAATACCGTTGGTTTAACTTATGGTTCATATTTTATATGCTCTTCGTTAAAAGGTAAATTAAATATAGCAACCTTTGAAATTGTTAACTTATCTACATCTACAACTGACCCAAGCGGTAATGTTATAGGTACTGCTAAAGTAAGATATGTAGAAAAAGATGGAAGCAATTTCAAAGTATATCTATTTGATATTAAAATGAATAGTGGACAATCATTAAGAAATGTTAAAACAATCGGATTAAACACTAGCAATTTTGCTCTTATTTTACAAGAAGGTAGTCCAGCAAAATCAATATTAAAAGAAACTAATAAAGTAAATCTTGTATATCCAACAAACAACCCACGCCCAAGAATAGTAACAGACCCAAGTTTTGAAGTTCAAAGGATTATTACAGGCACTCCATCCGGAGGGGCGCTTACTATTGGTTTAACTACTAGCGGCGAAACTTTTGTTAATACAGGTCAGATTTTAATAACACGCGTCGATACTGGAGTTGTAGTAACACCATCAAGTATTTCAGTCTCAGGAACTGCTAACTTAACCTTCGCGGGATTACCGAATACAGCTCTAACACTATATGTAAAGGTAAACAAAGGAACACCTTCGCCTAGACAAAAGTCTCTTAGTTCAGTAATAACTAAAACAGCTTCAATCACAACGGTTGGTAACGCTTCTTTCATAGATTTACATGCAACAGACTTATATGATGTAAGTGTCATAAAACAAACAGATTCAGATGGTATAGATTTGAGCTCAAGATTTACTATTGATAACGGTCAAAGAGCAAGTCATTACGCAAATGCAAGACTTATTGTTAACGACGGAACTACTGCTCCTTCCGGAGATGTTTTTGTGAAGTTTAGACACTTTACTCACGGTTCTGGAGATTTCTTCTCAGTTAATTCATACGGAACAGCTTCTACGGTTCCATATGAGGGTATACCAGACTTTAAACCAAATAATAGAAGCTCTATTAATCTACGTGACGTTATCGACTTCCGTTCTTCGGTTGACTCAGATGGTTTATTCGTAGGTTCAGGAGTAGCAATAAATGAATTACCAACGAATGGTGACGCTTTCCAAGCTGATATAGAATACTATCTACCAAGAGCAGATAAAGTGTTTATAACAACTCAAGGAGATGTTAAATTGGTTCAGGGTGAGCCAGGATTTAATACTCAAATTCCTTCTGCTCCAGAAAATTCTTTAGAGTTATTTAATTTAAATCATAATGGATATGGATTAAATTCGAAAGATACTTCTGTAACTCCAATAGAATCAAAACGATTTACTATGAGAGATATATCTAATTTAGAAAAGAGAATAGATAAACTTGAAGAAGTTACGTCATTATCTTTATTAGAAGTTGATACATCATCTATACTTGTATTAGATTCTGCGGGCAATCCACGTAGTAAGTCAGGTTTCTTTGTAGATAACTTTAAAAACAGAGCATTTATTGATGGCCAAAATCCTAACAATCGTTCTGCGATTGACCCGTCATTAGGAGTATTATTACCGCAACAATATGATAATAATATTTCTTTAGTGTATGATTCCGATAAATCTACAAACACTATATTAAAAGGCGATACTGTTTATATAAAATATAGTGAAGACTCAGCTATATCTCAGAAACTAGTTTCGGGTTCAGAAAACGTAAATCCATTCGCAGTACTTACAGGAATAGGTAATATTACAATGTCTCCTGCCTCTGATGAGTGGCAAGACACAGTATTCCTTCCAGAAAATGTTATTGAAGAAACAGCGATAGATGATTTAGGCGACCTTAACGATGGTGGCAGAGTTTATCCTATGAGAAGTTCTACTCAAAACTTTCTTCCAATAATAGGGTATGGGCCATATGTACAAAATCTATTTAATGGGTTTAACGGAACAAGAACTTGGAACTGGAACGGAAGTCCTATAACACCTCCACCAACTATTAGAAATGGTGGCGGTTTCCTTGGTAGTATTGGTAATGTTGCTATGCAAACATCTAGAAGAGCGCAAGACTTTTCTTTACCTTTCTCTCCTCGTATTGTTATAAGCACTCAAACAATCCGTGAAGTTACAGGGGATAGACAAGTATCCTTGACATTCTTACCCTTTATTCGTTCAAGAAAAGTATTCTTCAAGGCAGAAGGTTTAAGACCGAATACAAGATACTTCCCATTCTTTGATAATACACAAGTAAATGCTTTTGTAAGACAACATGAGACTGAGCCGTTCATAAGAATGTCTGCTCTTACTGCTGAAGCAAGAAAGTTAATTGATGGAGTTGATCATAAATTAAATAGAGACAAAACATCACACCCGAATGGGTCAACAAATTTAGTTTCAGATGTTGACGGTAAAATAGAAGGTTCATTCTTTATTCCTTGTAACCCTGTTCCAAGAGATGAAAATGGAGACCCACTTCCTGTTGATACAAACAAGGATGTTGGGATTAGGTTCCGCGCTGGTACTCGTGAGTTTAAACTTCTTGATATTAGTCAAAACGATGATACTCTTGCTACAAGTTCTGCTAGATTCAATTATATCGCGCAAGGAACTTTAGAAACCCGTCAACAGACTGTAACGTCAACCCGTACAACTATAATTAGACCAATGATAAGGACTAGGACACAACCAGCAACGCATAGAGACCCTCTTGCTCAGTCTTTCCGTGTCCCAACAGGTTCAGGTATATACGTTACTAAGATAGATTGTTTCTTTAAAACTAAAGACGATTCAATCGCTGTTGCATTAGAAATTAGACCTATGATAAATGGGCATCCTTCTTCAACAGATATTATTTCTAATGCTGTTAAGTTTGTTTCAGCTTCTGCTGTTGCGTTACCAGCAGGACAGACTTCAACTGACGTACTTGCTGCGCCAACAACCTTTGAGTTTGATGAACCTATCTTCCTAAACCCAGATACAGAATATGCTATTGTTCTTCTTGCTGAGTCAACCAACTACGAAGCATATGTCGCAGAAACATATGAGTTTGAGTTAGGTTCAACAGAAAAACGTATTAATAGACAACCTGCTATGGGGTCATTATTCAAGTCTCAGAATGGTTCTACATGGGAACCAGACCAAACAAAAGACTTAATGTTTGTAATTCATCAAGCAATATTTGATACTGCGGGCGGTAATGCTGTATTCGAAAATGGTGATGCTCCAAAAGAATTATTAATACCTAATGCTTTATATTCTGAATCAGGAAGTAATACAATCACTATGTATAATCCAAACCACGGATATATTAAAGGTGATGCTCCAGCTAATATAGCTGAGTCAATAAATATATCAGGTCTTGATTCTGATACAGTATATAACGGAATATTAGGTTCATCTATAATGGGCAGTAAAGTTATTACTGTATCAGATGGTTTTGGAATTAAATTTAATGCTGATAGTGCCGCGACATCTTCAGGTAGATTTGGCGGTTCCACTATGGTTACTGATAGACAAATACCATTTGATGGTTGTGTTCCAAATTTCACAACAATACTACCAGACGACACTAATATAGTTTGTAGTGTTAAATTTATGTCAGGCGTGTCTTTCGCAGGTTCTGAAGAACCATATACAAAATCTAGTTCTTTTAGTTCTGATATTATAATAGGCGAAGAAAACTATTTTGATTCTCCGAAATTAATTGCTAATGAAGCTAAAGAAACATCAGAACTTGGGGCTGGAGAGCGTTCGACAACGTTTAATATCAAGTTATCGACAACTAATTCAAACGTATCACCAATCATAGATGGCCAAAGGTCTTCATTAACTACTATAAGTAATCTTATCGATAGACAAATATCAGGCTCACCATCAGAACATCTAGGATTTAATGTTCCGTTAAATTATGTTCCAGAGACTAAATCCTCAGGTGGTTCCTCTCTTGCGAAACATATATCTTCAGTTCAAGTACTTGAAGATACTTCTGTTGGTTTAAAAGTTATTGTATCGGCATTAAGACCGAAGGGTGCTGACTTCGAATTATATTGGAGAACTGCACAGGATGGTGAAAATATTCTTGATATAGATTGGACATTAGAGCCAAGAGAACAGGTTATCCCTACAGACGATAAAAACTTCCGTGAGTATAGATATCTGATAGGTGGTCAAGGTGGAGATATTGAAGAGTTTACTCAATATCAATATAAAATTGTTATGACAAGTAATAATTCCTGTGCCCCTCCTGTATTTAAAGACTTTAGGTCAATAGCAATGGCGGTATAATGAGTTCAAACTTAATACGTGTTGAAAATGGAGTAGGTCTTGCCCGTAACAGAAGAACGGGCGGGATAGTTAATATAAATAAAGAAGAAATACAAACCGCACGAGATAGAAAACTAAAAAGAAAACAAAAGGAAATGGAGTTCGAACAGCTTAAGACAGATGTCTCTGAGATGAAACAACTCTTAAACACAATAATAGAGAAACTATAATGGCAGAGTATTCACAAGAACCACAACTTATTATTACAAATACCTTCTCGGATTTAGTAACTAAATTCAATACAGTTTCTTCAGGTTTAGGAGCAACTGGAGCTTTAACTACTGCTGTTAAAACCAGTATTGTTGGAGCAATTAATTCAATAGAAGACGTCTTCGATGCATCTACACATGAAATATCTGCGGGTACAAACGCATTTAATGTTACCTCCGGAGCATTTACAATCGATGCAAGCGGTACTATATCACTTGATGCCGCAACTACTGCGTTAACAGGAGACCTAACTCTATTAGATAATAAAGAAATACAAGTTGGTACAGGTGGAGATTTAATACTTTTACACGACGCCACTAACTCAATAATCAAGGGCGACTCAATATATATAAAAGCAAAATCTGCTG
>Ga0222717_10004625_pt1 | contig 10091 bp, 7 predicted proteins | sample C33_18DmetaG_FD_165053 | JGI IMG/M metagenome (GOLD analysis project Ga0222717, IMG submission 165053) | Estuarine water microbial communities from San Francisco Bay, California, United States - C33_18D | ecosystem: Environmental > Aquatic > Marine > Unclassified | place: USA: California...
ATCTTAGTTTTAATAGAGTAAACACCATCAGGCTTAGGATACACATCAATCTGTGAGTCACCGTTAGCATCTACACTGTTGTAAGTGTAAAAAGCAGGAGTACCAGATGCAGGTGTTCCTATCAGATACTTTTCGTCAATCCAAGACTGAGGACGATACTCCATAATTATATTAGATGTATCGTTTACCATAGTTAGTATTTTGCCGTAGTCCTGTGAGCCTGTAAGAGAATACGTGTAGTCATCTGCCGCAGTAGTAATCGTAACAGTAGTCCTAAGTTGCGACCAATCCCAAGTGTTTTCTACTAGTGTTTTAGCGTCGTTAATATAGTCACCAACCATAGAACTATACGTGTTAGCGTACACGGTAGTTACTTGGTCTTCTCGTAAACGTCTAAGCACATTGTTTACTAAATTTAAATATGTCATATTAAATCCCTAAACAGACCAGCCCTTATTTGCTTAACATAATCTATTTGATTTGAGGAACCAATAGGAGCAAGTTGTGGGCTAGAAAAACTTAGTCTTTGTATTGGAGCAGGATTAAAAGTACCACCTGAACTTGGGCCTACAACACTTGGTGGAGGTGGAGGTGGAGGTGTTGGTTCTGGTATTAGCATAGAAAGCGCATTTGCTAATCCAGCAGCAGTCAACACATTTCCAGACGATCCGTTATCAACAACTGGAGGCAACCCAGTACTTGTTGGGGGTGTAACTGCATCATTGGGGTTTAATGTTGAAGTATCTATCGGAGGTAACCCAGTAGGTGATGGAGGTTCTGGTTCTGGTGGTGGCTCTACAGGTATTGGTGGTAGCACTTCGTTGTTAGGAATATCTTGAGGCTCGGTAGTTTCTGGTGCTGGGCCTATTGAAGTAACAGTTCCTACTTGGTTAGGGTTAAGATCAGGAAAGAAAGTTTCTGGTGTATACGTTGCCGTGTCTTGAGCATCAGGAAAAGCATTTATAAGAGACTCTACATTAACGTCTGGAATAGATGGGCTGGTGTTTATAACGTCAGCAACTGCTTGACCACTTCCAAACATACTACCGCCCAGAGAACTATTAAGCCATGTATTATATTCAGTACCAGATGTGTAATGTGCCATTGGCCCTGTGTATGTATAACCATACATAGGATAGTACGTATACTCATCTGGATGCGTTTCTGGACTAGTACTTGCTATATAAGCATCAGCCGCTAAAGCCTGTTGACTAGGGACGTATGCAGGATCTCTATTGTCATATGCCATTATATATATTTCCCAAATAAACTATTAGACTGACGCTTTATTAAACCTTCTAAGAAATCTGTAGCGTTACCTTGCTGTATTGGTGTAGGAGTAACTGATTCAAAACTTAATCCTTGTACTTCAAACGGATTATAAGTAGCTCCTCTAGAAGCCTGTATACTAGCGCCACCTCTACCATCTCCACCATCGCCACTACCATCACCACTACCATCACCACTACCCTGCCCAGTGCCTGTGCCAGTACCTACTGCAATACAAGCACCTGTGCTATCTGTTACACCCAATCCACCATCAGCAGCAATACAAATATTACCAGCAACATTTCCACCGGGTTCAGGAGTAGGCGTTGGTTCAGTTGTAGTTCCTGTACCTGTACCGGTTTCTGTACTAGCACCTGTACCAGTGCCTGTAGCATTTCCACTACCTGTACCAGCACCAGTACCACTACCTGTACCAGCACCAGTACCACTACCTGTACCAGTGCCTGTACCAGCACCAGTACCACTACCTGTACCACTGCCTGTACCACTACCTGTACCACTGCCTGTACCACTACCTGTACCACTGCCTGTACCGGTTCCAGTACCACTGCCTGTACCAGTACCACTTCCTGTACCGGTTCCAGTGCCAGTGCCTACAACATCTCCAAAAAAATCTTCCCAAGAATAAAAACTTTCATCTTCGTCTTCATCATCCTGAGTACCTTCGTCAACGACAGGCTCAGACTCGAAATCTGTATCTTGTGTGTAGGTTCCATCATCAAAACCGCCGTTTGCGGTAATGACATCCCATTCTTCTTGAGACCTTGAATCTCCTTCTGATCCCGGCCCTATAATAATTTCACCAGAAAAAACAATAGTTGGCTCTCCCATTTCATTAGAAATGATACCAACTTGTCTCCACACACCATCTTTGTAAATCCAATCTCCAATCTCAACACCTGCCTCGCCTGCTTCAGTTCCTGTACCACTACCTGATTCAGCGCCTGTACCGCTACCTGTGCCTGTACCAGCACCAGTACCAGCGCCTGTAATATCAGTATCACTAGCAGCAGCACTATCGCCACCATCAGTGTCTGTCTCAATAGGAAACTGAGGAGAAGTAATTGTAGTTTCTACTCCAAACTCATCAGTAAACGAACCGTCATCGTCCTGCGTACTTTCTCCAGTAATTTCTGGAGTAGCCCCGCCCCATACAACATTACCACTATTATCTGTTTCATAGTTATCAGGATTTAAAATTTCACCAACTACTGCATCAACTGCTTCTTGTCCTGCTGAAGTTATTTCACCACTTCCCGGCATAGCCAAGTTAAAAGCTGTTGATAAATCTACTTCACCATCTTGAGCAATTTGAACTGCACTAGTAATTACGTTTTTAGCTACTGCTGGTGACACTTGAAGGTATGGCGCTAAATAATTAGCTAAGGCAGTACCTGCTCCAGCAGTCATAGCAGCAACAGCTAAGTTCATGATAAACCCACCAGCATCAAACGAGTCATCTACCTTAACTGTCTTGGTAAAACTAGAACCATTCCATTGAAACACATCGCCATCGTTGTTCTGGAAGCTTGTGTTAATACCATATTGTTCTGGGGATAGGGTTTCGTTTGATCCCTGTGCAACTAAATCTGAAGAATCTTTAATAAAAGAAAACCAAGTATCGTAATCTAAATTAGGATTAGCTTCTTTAAAGTAACCCATACCTTGTTCAGCATCCCAATAACTTTTAATCTCTTCTTCTGTTCTCCAAGCTCCTTGTTGTTGTACAGAGCCATCATCATTTAAAGTAAAGTAACTGTCTGCTACTTCGCCTAACTCAAGAGGCTGTACAAAGTAGTACACTGGTGTGTCAAAGTCTGGGTCTATTTTCCAACCACTAGGAGTATAATAAGCATTGCTTAAATACGTATTACCGTCATCTCCTTGAACTACAGGGCTAGGTTCGTTTTCTGTTATAGCACTTAAGTCAATACCATATACATTACCAAGATTAAAAGACCCTAAGTTTAAATCAGGATCCATCTCTAAACCAGAAGAGTATAAGTCTACAGCCATTATTTCTTACCCTTTAACGCAAGAAGCTTGTCAGCGCCACGTATGCCAAAGGACGCAGATACTGCCATGAATAACAAATACTGATACCAATCAGGAAGCCTGTTAAGCTCCTCAAAGGCAAGACCAATGCGGTCTAGTATATCTACATCATTCATTCCAATACCCCATACAACGGCAACTACAGGCGCTGAGAGCAACAACGTAAACCACTCGTCCTTCCAAGAGGTAGCACTGGCAGTTGCCATGAGTTGTTCCCAAGATGCTGTGTTCTTGATAACTTCCATTTTTGCTTTATGTACTGCGTTCTTTTCTTCAGACCTGTTCTTTAGAACCTGACCTAGCAAAGTAACAATAGGAGATAGGAGCGTTTGCCACATAGACTACCTCATCATATAAACAGCAAGAGATATAGAAGCACTAACAACAATCCAGAAAAATCTTTCTGAGTTTTTAACAGAGCTAGCATTAACCATGACTACGTTTTCTAATTCACGTACTTCATCTTCTTGTTCATCTAATCGTTTTTCATGTCTTTCTAAACTTTTAAACACGTGCAACAAACGCTCATCAATACGTGCCATATCAGAAATAGCTGTGCTTAATTTGTCTAAAGTCTGTTCTATGCGATCAAGACGCTGCTCAGTACTCATTAGAGAGTTGCCGCTAGCTCAAACAAGCTATCAAGCTGCTCGTCGGATAAGTTCAAAGCAGCCCCCACAGTAGCAACAAGAGGAGACACTCGTTCTATGGTGTCTGAATGTCTCCACTCAATACCGGCCAATGTTCTAGCAGGCTCATCTAACGTAGCAATTTGTGTATCAACAGACTCTAAAAGCCCTTGGTTGTACAAAGCTAACCTAGCCTGACGCATGGACACTTTAAGTTGAGAGCGATTCCATTCCTTAACGGCTAATTCTAATTCTTCTGGTGTACGCTTTGCCATTAGATAATCCTCACTTTAAGGTTGTAAGCGCCAAGGCTTGTTAACCTGACAGAAGTACTAGAAGGAAAGTCCCAGTTATAATCAGTACCTAACACAGCCCCTTGGTTTAAGACGTTACCATCGTAGTTCAAAGCAACGCCATCAGACGTAGGCGATGTACTGGTGCTGTCAGCATTCTTCAAAGCAATCATAAAGTCTAATGAGTCAGCTAATGTTAAATGGTTTGCATCTGCTACTGCATCCATCTGAGTGCCATCCATTTTATTAGCCGCTACAGAAAAAGCCTGCCTAAGTGCCGCAAACTCTGTGTTAGTTGTAGCATTAGCCCAAGTCTCTGAGCCGTAGGTAGCGTTACTGTTGTACTGCCACGTACCGCTATTGTCTCTAACAATAGAACGCTGACCAGTAGTGTTATGGATAACCTTCCAAGTAACGTGATCGTCTGTAGAGTAGGCGTAGTACACCTCTCCAGTGCCTACAGCTTCAGTTGCTGTTGTGCTGTTTATGTCAGCCCAGTACGTAGTGTTAATTTGGCCACCACTGTTTGTAACAGCTACAGCGTAGTCAGAAGAATACACAACAGGTATTTGGACTAGAGTAGAGCCTATGTCATATTGAAAAACCTTGTCGTTATTATTACCAACGATGTACATCTTAGTGCCGTCAGTGTTAAACGTTATTCCATCAGGATTTCCATCTTGACCAGCCGTACTTAAGCTAACGTAATCATAACTGGCAGTACTTAAGTCAAAAGCAGTGCTTAAGGTGTATTGGTAAGCTGAGCTAGTATTCGAGCCAACAATGTACATCTTAGTACCATCCTTGTTAAAATTTATTTCAAAAGGATATTGCTCTTGACTATTAACACTAAAAGACTTGGAGGCGTAACTGGCAGTACTTACATCAAAAGCAGTGCTTAGGGTGTATTGGTAAGCTGAGGCGCTAAAACCAATAACATACATCTTAGTGCCATCGTTGTTAAAAGTTAGCCCCAGAGGAGTTGTCTCTTGACTAGTAACACTGAAAGACTTAGAGGCATAGCTAGCAGTGCTTACATCAAAGGCAGTGCTTAAGCTATATTGGAAAACCGTGTCATTACCAGTACCAATAATGTACATCTTGGAGCCATCAGTGTTAAAAGCTAGCGAACGAGGGCCATTATCTTGACTAACAACACTAAAAGATTTGTTAGCATAAGAAGCAGTGCTTACATCAAAAGCGGTACTTAGGCTGTACTGGAAAATTTTGTCATTCGACATTCCAATAATGTACATCTTAGTACCGTCATTGTTAAAAACTAATCCTTGAGGACTTGTATCTTGACTAGCAACACTAAAGCTATCTCCGCTGTACTCAACAGTCTTTAGACTAAAGGCACCGCCCATTGTCCATTGATAAACTGCGTCGTCGGTGAACCCGACAAGGTACATTTTAGTACCATCATTGTTAAAGGCCATGCCTTGAGGAGAGGTCTCTAGGGAAGGAGCAGGGACGGTTTTTTGACTATAGCTTGCCGTACTTACATCAAAAGCAGTTGTTAAAACGTATTGGTAGATTTTTTTGTTAGTGAAACCGACGACAAACATCCTAGTGCCATCACTACTAAAAGCAACATCCGTAGGAGAGGTATCTTGACTATTAACACTAAAACTAACACTGTCGTAACTAGCAGTACTTATATCAAAAGCAGTGCTTAAGCTGTACTGGTGAACTGAATTGGCCCAATCACCAACAATGTACATCTTAGTACCGTCATTGTTAAAAGTTAGTCCATTAGGACTTGTCTCTTGGGTAGCAACACTAAAAGACTTATTGTCATAACTAGAAGTACTCACATCAAAAGCAGTGCTTAGGGTGTATTGCCAGATTTTGTCTGCACTATCTCCTAAGATAAACATCCTAGTGCCATCGTTGTTAAAAGACATTCCTGTGGCATAGCCAACCTGACTAGTAAGATTAAAAGACTTATTGGCGTAAGTGGCTGTATCTGTATCAAAAGCAGTGCTTAAGGTGTATTGATAAACATTGTCGGTATAACCAATAATGTACATCGCCGTACCGTCGTTGTTAAAAACTACTCCTGTAGGATTACCTTCTTGACTACTAATAGAGGTTCTAGTCCCTGTGTAGTCCGCAGCTTCTAAATTAAACCGGGGGTCTAAGGAGTACTGTAAAATACTATTGTCGGCATTATTAACAATGTACATATTAGCTCCATCAGAGCTAAAAGCTATTCCTTCAGGCAAGCTGGTTTGGTTAGCCAAATTAGCGTTAAGATTAGCATACGAAGCGGTGCTTAAAGACCAAGGAGTGCTTAGGGTGTATTGATAAACGGCATCAGTATTAGACCCAGCCACGTACAGCTTAGTGCCATTAGCGTTGAAAGCAAATCCTTCAGGAGTCGTATCTTGACTGCTAGCATCAAGGTTAACACTAGCGTAACTGGCTGTGCTTACGTCAAAAGCAGTGCTTAAGGTGTATTCATAAACCGAGTCACTATTAGCTCCAAGGAAATACATCTTAGTACCATCAGAACTAAGAGCTATTCCACGAGGACTTGAATCTTGGCTAGAAACACTAAAAGACTTGTTGGCATAGCTAGCTGTGCTTAAGTCAAAAGCGGTGCTTAAGGTGTATTGATAAGCTGAACTGGTAGCAGAACCAATCATGTACATCTTAGTGCCATCAGTGCTAAAAACTATATCGAAAGGTGTAGTATCTTGACTAGATACACTGAAGCTAACACTGTCGTAACTGGCTGTGCTTAAAGCAAAAGCTGTACTTAGGGTGTATTGATAAACGGTATCAGTATTAGACCCAACCATGTACATCTTAGTGCCGTCAGTGTTAAATGCTACCCCTCGAGCATTTGTTTCTTGACTAGCAACACTAAAGCTAGACCCTGTGTAAATAGTATTTCTAAGGTCATACACTACCCCGCCTTCTTCATCCGTACCAGAAGACAACGCAATGCCTGTAGCATCCCCATCTACAACTAACTCTTTAAGAGTCCAACTACCAGAAGCAATTGCTGATGTGTTAGTAAAGTTTGTTAGCAGGTTGTAACTACCGTCAGTCTTAATAATTACAGCAGTACCGCCGTTACCACTAACAATCTTACCTACATCATCCGCAGCAAAAGACCCACTACCTAACGTAAACACACCGTCAGCAGAGGCTTCACTAGGCGTCAGGGTTGTTGAGTAAGCACTGTTTTCAAAGTCGTAGTTAGCCCCATCAGAAGCAACATCCCAAGTGTTATCTGTTAGCCCTGTTTGTGGGACTTCTTTGGTAACAGAAACAACAGGAGCGCCAGACGTAATAGCCGCAGACAATGCAATAGTAGATGTTTCACCGCTAGCATATGTCTTGGTTTGTGTGGCTTTTTCTAGTGTTACGTGTTGGTTTACAGAAGATGCACTGATGTATGCGTCAGGAACAGTAGTCCAAACAACAGCAGCACTTAAGTCGTTAATTTCAACAATAGTAGGATAAATATCTATCATGAAATCACGAACAGCAGCATTAGTTGGAAGCTGAGTATCACTAGTAGCAAATGTTTCACTAGAAGTAGTAATAGCACCAGCATCAATATTATTAAAGGCTACACTGGTTAAGTACCCTGCTGTTGCGTGGTTACCCCAGCCGTAAGCCGTATTCCAGTTAGCAATGTTTAAGTTAGAGCCTGTGACAGCCCCTGAAAACGTGCCTGTAGTGCCTGACACAGCGCCTGAGAATGTACCTGTAGTACCTGATACAGCACTTGAAAATGTTCCTGTAGTTCCAGCAACAGCCGCAAAAGTTCCCGCTGCTGGAGTAGACCCACCAATAACAGTACCATCAATAGTACCCCCGTTAATGTCTGCCGTTGCAGAAACTAAAGACGTAAACGTACCAGCAGCCGGTGTTGTACCACCTATAACAGTGTTGTCAATTGTGCCACCGTTAATGTCAATTGAAACAGATGCACCAGATAAATCAGCAGTCCCTGTAACAGTAACATTATCAAACGTAGCTGTACCAGTAAACGTAGGTGATCCTAAGTCTGCTTTGGTTGCACTAGCTACTTGAAGAGCATTAAATTCTGTATCAAACTCTGAACCACGGACAACCTTATTAGGATCGCCTGTAGGTAAAGAATCTTTAAGAGTAAAATTAGTAGTCTTTACATAATTAGACATAAGGTTTCTCGTTTGTTGTGTCTTTTAGTTAAACACCCTAATCTAAGATGCTTAAATAAAAGGGGGCCATTGCGACCCCCGGTGTATCTTACGCGTCAACTAGCGAAAGAATAAACCCAGCTTCTGGGCGGTAGGTTTGGATGCCGTACAGAGTATCAGCAGTGTACAGCGTGGAGAGGTACTCCTGCTTGTACTGAGTCTGTGAACGTACAGCCATTTGCTCTGCAAGTACGAGAGCGTCTTTGTGGAAGAACAAGCAACCACGGATGTCCTTAGTTGATGCAGTGTTTTGACCAGCCGCTTCAACAACGGGGCAGTTGCTAGATACATATACGTCTACGCCGTACAAGTTACCAATCAACCCTGACTCGACACCACGTCCACCAACAAAGTCAGAAGACACGTAGCGATCAATACCCATGATAGACTTACGCGCCGCAGGTGGGATCACCAAACAACGGTTGTCCATAGGTACACTAGCATCGTCCATCAACTTGATAGCTTCGCGGAAACCAAGATCAGTAAAGTTATCACCGTCAGTTACAGTGTCAACTGCAAAAGCAGAAAGACCTGTAGCAGCGTTAAAGTAATAGCTGTTACTGTTAACCCAGTTTGCACCAGTGTTAGCAGGAGTAGTAGTACGAGTACCATCGCCAAAGCCAGTAGCAGCATTCATCAGGTCAGTGTCAACCGTAAGAGCCAACTGATAGCCAGCATCTTCAGTGTAGAACTGACGCAGAGAGGACAGTGCCTGTACTTCTACGATATCTTCGATGAAACGTGAGTACTCAAAGTGTCGATCAATAGTGATCTGCAACTCAGTCTCAGTGTTTGCTTGGATAGTGACAGCAGTGTCAGCTACCTTAGCATTTGCTTCACCACGAATGGGCTTAGGTACGTGAATCAAGTCACCTTTCTTTCCTGTCATAGACAAACGCTTGACAAGAGGTGCCATCTTCAAGTTCTTCTGGAAAGCAGCAATAATCTCGTCACTCCAAATCTCTGGAATAAACTTGTCTGCTGCTGCTTTGTTGACGATTGACCCGCCGCCAACTGTACCGGGATACGCTTGTTCAGCCATTGTATTTCTCCTTTAGGCTACTTGACCCTCCTATCCGCATAAGCTGCCATTATTTCAGGCTGTAGTGCCATGTAGCGGTCAGGGTCTTCTTTCATAAGTTTAATTAAGTCAGCACGACGATAAACTTTCTTACGAGATCCTTCTGATGTTCCACGAGCGTTGCCTGTGTTAGCAGACTGTACTGCACTCTTACGAGCTACCTTTTCAGCTTGCGCTGTCTGTTGGACTACTTGGTTACGTTCTTTCCAGTTACTAAATAGTTCATCAGCAGAGTCGTAATCGTACTGTTGGTCAGCTTGTACAAACAACTTTGTTCGGACATTAGACCCCTTGATCCACTCAGCAAACTTAGGATCTTGCAAAATATTTTCCATTTCTGGATGCTTAGATTTAAGCTGTGCAAGAGTAGCCTGTTGTTTGTATTGTTGTGTATAAGCTTGTGCTTCTTTTATCTTAGGGTGGTTATCTATAGCTCGGTTAACAGCAGTTGTAGGATCTACAAAGAAGTCTACTTCGTCTTCTTGTTGCTGTTGTTGAGGTGCTGGTTGGTTAACAAGTTGTGTCTGAATGTGGTTATCAA
>Ga0222717_10004627_pt1 | contig 10090 bp, 7 predicted proteins | sample C33_18DmetaG_FD_165053 | JGI IMG/M metagenome (GOLD analysis project Ga0222717, IMG submission 165053) | Estuarine water microbial communities from San Francisco Bay, California, United States - C33_18D | ecosystem: Environmental > Aquatic > Marine > Unclassified | place: USA: California...
AAAGTGCCCAAAAGTGAAAAACGCAAAGGGAGAACAGTGCGCGACAATAAAAAAAAGGGGACGAATTGTGGAAAGACCAAAAAAATTACCGAAGAGTCCGTTTCGAAAAGCGCACCGAAAACGAAACGAATAGAACAGAGAAGAACAGAAGAAGCATCTCACAGATGCCCATCGCGTAAGAGTCCCCGCCCAAGGTTAAGGACAATATTAGAGTAATTCCAAAGCCTAGTGAGCAGAGCACGATCGCGATCGCGACTGTGATGTATGCGATGCCCGCTGTACTTTCTCTGAGGGGCACGTCGTTTTGTATGCGGTTGAATACGTATATGAACAAGAGCAAGTATGCGCCCCCCCCAAGAGCGCACGACGCATTATGGCAGGATACCTCCGCGCTTCCGGCGTTTGCGTCGCATGCCAAACATGTTGTGAAGGCCACGCCTGAAAGCAATACCGGGAGGATCAGGTAGGGGCGATCCAGTTTCAGCACGGTGGAAACACATAGAACTGTAAAACCAAACAGCACAGTGTAAGAGGCGGCAATTGCCGTCTGTGTTAGCGGGGTCCTGCCCAGGGAGTTGGAAAAGGCGTCCGATACCATGAAGCGATTGTCTTTTGCCATTTGAACTGAAAAGATGACTAAGGCCCATACAGAGGCCAAATGGAAAAAAAAAAGAGTACTAGGCTCATACTGCTGTAGTAAATTACGCATTCAAATTTTTTTTTGTGTAGCAATATATTTTTATTTCCCCGCAACAACTTCCAAAGAAAACAAACCACATCAAAACACGGCATGCAAAAGCTCCAGTTTTGCCACGTGTTGAATGGGATCAGTATGTTAATCCCTTTGAATGTGGTCATCACAAACGCCTCGCCGCAAAACATGTTTATTGCGTGGATCTTCTACGTTGTTACAATCTTCTCAATGCACTACCACGTCGGGACGGCTTTCGGTTTCTGGGACCCGATAGACAGCTTCCCGCGGAAACTGGACATCACCTTTCAGATCTTATCTTTCCCTTTCTTTGCGTTTGCTTCCAGTGGCGGGAACGCTGTGTTTACGCTCACGTGCGCCATGGCTTGTTTTGTGCCTCTCCTTTTCGCGTGGTTGCCGGGGGTTTGCAACGACGAGTCGCGTTGGCGCGTGAACGCTGTCCTAGGGGCTTTCGTGACCTGTGGGCTTCTTCTCCAGGGCAAAGTGCTCCTCTTTATCTGCGCCACTTGCAGCGCCGCGTTTGCCGGTGTATTTTTTTTGTGTCAGCATTTGGCCCCCGCTCTTCTCTTCCTTTCCCGCTTTGGTCTGGCCTTGTGGTTGTACTTCATTTGTTTGAGTTGTCCCACGAGTTGACCTCATTATTTGCATAAAAGTAATACTCCCCTCTCGTGTATAATATGCTGCCTGTTGAGAGGAACACCTTCAAGATCCCGTGGGTGGCGCTTTTGATTTTTATCATTGTTTTCGGGGTTCTGGCGGGGTATGTCTTCAACGAAATACTGTTAGCGTTCATACTCGAGAAGCACGAGGCTCTGCAGCACAACTGGGCCGCGGCATTGACGCTGTACACTGTGTGTTTCTGTGTCGCGATGTCGCTGATTCTCCCGTTTACTCCTTTCTGTATCATATGCGGGTTTTTTATGGCGGTTCCTATGGGGGTGCTTGTGCAGCTTGTTTGCATCACACTTTCTTCCGCTTTTATTTTCGCGATTACTGCCCGCTTTGACAAAGACAGCGTCAAGGCCTCTTTGGGCCAGTATGGCTTGGATAAGTATGCGAATGCCCTCGAGAAGATACGCGAAAATAAGTGGCAGAATGCAAAGATAAATTTCTTGCTGTGCATGGTCCCTATGCCGTATGGCGTACACGTGTACATTTTCGCGCTTTTCGACTGTCCCTTTTTCCTGTTTATTGTCCCCTTCCAGCTAGGCATGCTGGTGCATGTTTTCTGCAATCTGTTGGTGGGACGTTCCATAGCGGACAGCATGGCGCGCCAGCAAAGCGAAGAGCCCGGGGAAAACAGCGGCTTTATAGCGCAAACTGTTATTTGGGTGGTTGTCTCGTTTGGCTCCCTTGCTGTGATACAGAATTTAGTGTCGCAGAGCCTTGTTTCAGAGGAGAACGAAGAAGTAAAAATCTAAGTTTTGTTCGCCAAGACCTGCGAGACCACAACCCATGCCAAGACCATCTTGCTTGCAATCGACAACGCGATATATCGACGCGTTACTTGCTCGTGGTTCCCTTCCCCAGAAAGTATCTGTAAAAACTGGACTAATCCAAAGAGCGCGAAGAGGAAAAATTCAACAAATACGATCGCCCATATGAAGGCAGGGGCGTCAGCGTTCTTCGCCCACGTGTCGTAAAAGTTCGCAAACACTTGCGCCCATGTGAAGAAAAAGGCCACGCACCCTGTACCGAAAGCAAGCCAGGCTGTGGGCTGGTCTTTTTCGATGTTCATTTCGCCTATTATGCCGCACAACATACATGTAATTGTCAGGCCGACTATCCCCATCAGCGCTCGCCAGTCCCATATACCGAGCTGCCCGCAGATAACCACCTGCATGATGGAAGCCGTAACTGAATACTCCAGGAACCGCATCGTGTAAATTATTCTGCTGGGGAATTCTGTTTCTTTGTAAGCAATCATCACCCCCATCGCCGCAAACTCTGCCACGCCAGATATCAAACAAAAGGCCGCAATGCTGTAGCCTACCGAGATCGACGCTCCAGTGTCTGATATTTCGCTGAACAGGGTCATGTCTCGGAAAGACGTGGTCGGTGCCCCATCTGGAACAACCCCTCTTTGCGAGGAGCCACTAACGACTGCCGAGGGGATCGTGGTGACCAAGGGGAAAAGCAACTCCTTCCAGTTGCCATTTGCAATCATTATCAAAATAATAAGCCCAGACACGGATAACAAAGAGGCGCAAACAAATTGCAGCGCTTCGTTGGTGATATACTTTCCATCTTCTTCACTCGTGTTCTCTCCTGCACGTCCCCGTCCTTCGTTGCCTGCTATGATGACCCCGTTTGTTACATTTTTGTGTGCATTGAGTCTTATGTATGGGTAACTTGAAGACTGCATATTCCCAACTTAATCCGTCTTAAAGTAAAGGTCTTTTTATACCATTTTTGGTCTCAACTTTACGGTTGCTGTCAACGGGTGATTTGTTGTCTCTCAATCTATATTAAAGGGATACCTTGTGTGAAATACAGCAACTGTGAAAATGCAAAAAAAAGTTTTACAGATGCACACCTTGCTATTGCTTTTTTTCAGTAGCGATATCCGAGCCTTTGGTAATTTTATATGCAAGCCCCTTGTAGGCCTTGCGCTCCTCACTGCCATTCACGGCCAAAACACATGCCCAGCCGGGACTTACCGAGCGGTAAATTCTACAGACTGTCTTCAATGTCCTGTTGGAATGAGTTCCCCCCCCCTTTCTTTTTTCCCAACCGATTGCTTTTGCAATGCGTCTGAAACCTACGGCCCTCTCGGGGGCCCCTGTGAACTGTGCTCCACGTGTAGCGCAAATCAGTTTGAAATTTCCCCCTGTGTACAGAACTCCACGAGCGACGGCGTGGATCGCGTCTGCCAAGACTCTGTGTGCGGTAACTATGTGCAGGAGCCAGGGGAGGAGTGCGACAACGGCCCGTTCAGTGGTGGGGGCTGCTCTTCCTCTTGCACTGTCGAACCCGGGTTCTTGTGTGTCCTGGAACCCTTCAAGGAAAGTGTATGTTGCGCAGAGCACACCAACCCGTTCACCAACGAGAAGGTTTGTAACTGTGATAACGTCACGAGTGAATACCACGGGATGTTTGTCAAAAGCGATTGCTCCTTGGAGGACCACGACGAGTGCGCGGCAAACAACGGCGGGTGTGCCTTGGGTGCTCTTTGTATCAACGAGGAAGCGACGCCTACATCGAATGTCACGCACAAATGCGTCTGCCCCCCGGGTATGGTTGGGGACGGCATTTCGCGATGCGACATTTACGTGTACCAGGTGTCCATGAAGTTTGCCGTGCAGGGGGCTTCCGTATTTGACTTTGACGAGGACCTCATCAAACAGAATTTTATCGACAACGGGGTATTCCCCGCCTCCGTCACCAAGGAGGACCTGACGTTGACTTTGAGCCCATACAGCGGCGAGTTCAGCGGGGTGCGTCGGCTTCTCCAAGAGCAAAGCACGGAGGCCGAGGTGATTGTCGAGACGGACTCGCCTGAGCAAAATGAAGCGGTTTCGTCTAGTGTCAACATGGAACAAGCCTTGAATTCGTTGGATGAGGGTGTTGACGGGGACCAGACGATCGAAATGACGCAGCCGCCTACGCAAGTGGTCCTGACTGTCGATCAGGCCTTTGGGGCCGTTACCACTGTCCTCTTCGGGTTTACGGTGGACTCGATCCGATACGACAACGTTGCGTGGGAATGGATACTTCGCGCGAGGTACGTCGAGAACGCCCCCAACGTCATAACGTCTCCCTACCTGAGCAAGGCCGGACAGCCTCCCTACAACCAAGACGTTACGAATACGTACTTTGTTTCCCAGCACCCCTGCATGCTGACAGCCTCGATCTGTTGCATGGTTGATTACAGCAAGCACTACACGATCGGCAAGTTTGGGGACAACGTCTCGTCTACGCTTACTGACGGCAACGGGAATTGCGACTTGTCTGTCCAGAGCCAGAACACGTTGGACCTCATGCACACCGACAGCAACGACTGGCTTGTCGAAAACCTGCTCTCGGAGTATCCCAACTCCTACGTGCACAGGATCTCGCGCAACACGTTTGATGTGCATATCCACATCATCGACCTCCGCGACCACATCTCCATGGTAAAGGACATCACGAGCGGCTACGAAATGGACTTCTTCCTGGGAATGTCCTACTTCACGCTCCTCCCCGCCAGCTCGATCTCTACGATTTCTTCCCAGGTCAAGGTCCAGGCCACTTACACTGACACTGTGACGTTTGCGATGACCTCGGAGCAGGAGTACACTTTCCTCCAGTACATCACGCTTGGCATTGTGGATACCAAGACCATCATCGATTTTGTCGAGTACAACCCGCAGTACGTGAAAGTGGGTTTCCTGATCCCCGACAACCTCAAGCAGAACACCCGCACGGGGCTAGTCCCTCTGACTTCCGTGCGTTTCGCCGTTTCGACCTCCCTGCCGGACCCGGATGACGCCCAGTGGATGAACCCGTGTCTGAGCTCGTCGCGGACTGGCCTCTGGGACCCCTTCTACAACAACAGCGTGAACTCTATTTACTCCCTGTACAACGCAGCGAGGAGCCAGAGCTGTTCTATGCAGGACTTGATGTGTCTGAACGTCGACCATGCCAATGTGGTGGACCGTCTTGTCGACTTTTCTTTCCCGCTGGGCGACAACCTGATTACCCCCGAGATGCTTACTTCGTCTGAACCCTATTCGCTCTACGTTTCTTTCCAGATCAGCCTTGTTGACTCGGACGGCGCCTACGTGCAGACGCGGCTTTTCGCGCAGACTGCCATCACCCCCGTTTCGATGACGCGGGTGTGCAGGGAGCTGGAGATTGCCAACGAGCTGAAGGACGTCGTTGACATTTCCATGACGGTGGGCGTGGTTGGTGTCGAGGAGGAGTGGGCTACCACGATCAAGGAGTTTGATCACATGGAAGACAACCAGGACGCGCTTGTCGAGTTGAGTGTCGACGGGATTTCGCCGTCCATCATGAACGGGCTTGTGACCATTGTTCTCCAGGGGACGCCTGCTCCGTTCGAGAACCCACTCGCCTCTGCGTACCACCTCGAAATCGACGACCTCTTCACGATGCATTTCCTGCATGATACCACGTACAACAACGTCATCTCCTTGCTTGACGCGGGGAGCGCGTTTACGATCAAAAAGAACGAGGCGAATAAGATGCTCGAAGTGGACCTTGCCCCTGCCATTCTTTCTGAGTGTTTCTCGGAAGTCCTCCCCGGCGACATGACGTGCATGATCCGCCGCGACATTGCCGCGCGTGTCCCCACGGACGCGTATGCGGTGCACTCGCTGGCAACCGGCGTGAACACGAACGACATAGCGCAAACCTCGGCGTGGATGCAGGAGCACGTGCTTGGGTACTCGGAGTACGCAGACGACCTGGCCAGGAACTTCACGAACTTGATCCGGAACAAGTACGACATCAACGACAGGTACCGCAAGGCCTACTACCTGAACCCTGGCTACAAGTGGACCATGCAGGCGGGGGCGGCCCCGCAGAGCCTTCTTTCGCTCTCGGACAAGATGATCATGTTTGCAGTGATGACGCTGGATGACGACACCGGTTTCGAGAAGCGGCGGCGCATGCTCTTGCAGGTGACCACTGAAGGGGGGGTCGTTACAAACACCTTCCAGAAGATTGTGGAGAACCCCATCGGGGGCGTGTTCCCGTCGCTTGACTACCAGGCAGTGGACCAGTACCAGCAGATCGCCTCGGTTTATGGGATGACGGAGAAGTACAATGTCATTCAAATGAAAGTGAAAGGCGGTTTCAACCCGGAGCTTTCTAACACTGGGCTCCGTGACAGGGTGCAAAAAGCTCTCCGCGCTTCAATGGGGGATTTTGCGCCGCAGGCTGATTCGCTATACGTTGTGCACTTCAAGCGGACGGAACTCATGCCTACTGGCAGGCGGCTTTTGCAGGTACCGGGTTACCTGGACTTTGCCGCGGATGTCGAGATCCTCCTCAACTTCTCGGACTTCAACGTCAAGCTGTTCAAAGACGAACTTGAAAACATCGAAGACACTGAAGAGCAACTTCTGCAGATTGAGGGGACGTTTTTTGCCATCAAAGTTCAGGGTTCAAGGGCGGAGATACTGGCGGCTGCAAGGGTGGAAGAGGCTCTGAAGAATGACCTGAGCACTGACGGTGGCGGCAAAACGTCGAACCAGGTCGACGGGACGTCTTCTGCTCCAGGAACCGCTGCGGCGTCGCTGCTTTTCTGTGTTCTGTTTTCTGTCCTGGGTGTGTTTTTTGTTACAGTTTAGATGGTAGCATGTGTGTTGATTGTATTTTATAAACTGCAATCTACGACTCACACTTGCTGTCGCATTCGTCCTCAGCGAATTCCCACCTGTAACCGCACGCTCCGCAAGTGCAATCTGTTTCTTTGCCTTTTCCAACGAGCTTGAAATGCGCAAAAACTTGGCTGTCGGATTCGGGTTTCCTGTGCGCGCACAGGTTCAGCTTGTGTCCAGCTGTGACGTCCACTTTGAAGGAATCTGAAATGATTGATTTGTAGACACGGCGCTTTTCGCCTGTGTATGTGCCATCTTCACTGATCTCCCCCTTGGAGAAAGGCCAGACAAAACGATATTCTTTTGCCATTGTTTCCCCAGGACTAGCACTTCGCGCATGTTTCCCCCTGAATTTAGGACCGTTTTTATACACAAATCTAGTATTTTTACTACTGTATATTTTACTACTGTATTTTACTACCGGTTTTTACTACCGGATTTTGACGTCCCAAAGTTGACGAGTATTTTTAAAATGGGTTTAATATTTTCTGCATGTGATACAACTCGCGCTTTCTGTCGCGCTTGCTTGATATAAACGATATTTAAAGTGTGTTGTATTTTTGTGAAGAATGACTTGTGAATCATGGCCTAGGACAGTTGTTTGGTTAAAATTTTTGGGAGCAACAAAAGAAACCCTTAATAAATTGAAAAATCTTAAAATAACAATTGAAGAGTTTTACATTCAAAGTGACTTTGAAAAATATGATATTGAAGAGCCAATCTTGGAGAGGATCCGTCAAAAATATCTAGTCAATTATTTCAACAACGATTTTTTAGCGCAAACTACTCTGGAAAATGCACGTGTAAGGGACTTGGAAGAGGTATGGATGAATTTTTATAAAGAAAAACAGCCGGAATATCGCCGCTTTCCGGGGTTAATACAAAACCTTTGGATTGAGATGTTATTGAACAAAATTGATAAAATACAACCCCAAGCAGATTGGAATTCACCTCCAGCAATAATAAAAGAATGTTGTTTTCAGGCGCAAGTTTGTGAAAAAGTTTCAACCGGTGATGTCGTTTATTATCCTCCTCCTTCTGAAACGTCACTTTTGTGCAAAAAATGCGGGAAATACGTCATTTCACTGCAACGTATGTCCCTGCACTCAAAAAACTCCATATAAGTGCTGACAGCGGGAGGCGCGCGGGGGCATTGTCCTTAGCAAAGATTGCATCGTGCTGTGCCTTGTAATAATCATCCCCGGGTGGCGACCGACTTTTTATAAAAATGTGTTTTGTATTGATAGTGTGTTGTAAAAACCTTTTCTGTATATTGATAGTGTGTTGTAAAAACCTTTTCTGTATATTTGCGCTGTGTAAAAGGGCAAGCACGCTCCACCCCGAACAGCATGGCATACTCTGAAGCAATCGTGGAAGAGGGATATCCCGTCTGGGACAATTTTGTTCCTGGCTTTGACAGATTTAGAAGAGATTACATAAATTTTCTTTTTCATGATTTTGTTAAATTGGGAGGTGCGTGTACAGATTTCGCCTGTTTCATCCATCTTTTGAACTGGGAGAATGGCGGAGAAAAATATCACGAGCTTTGCAGAGAATGCATTTGGGTCCTCGAACAGATGCGCATTACTCGGGATTGCTTCGAGGATCCAGTGGTTTGCATTCGTAAAGTATGGGACATCATATGCAACAGCGAATTACAGGGAACGAGGCTCTTGACAGCGTTCCAGATGTTGCAGTGGTTGATGATGCAGTGCGAACCGACCAAGTCATGTTTGGTAAGCGAAAGGGTTTTTTTGGATACATTTGTGGGGGGACCGGCAGGAGAGAGATTCCTCAAACTTGCCAAAGATGAACCGTCGCCGACTTTCCGTCCCGGTTTTGTTGTGATTGAGGAATGTTTTGAGCGGATCCACCCCAAAGCCCGCGTTTACAAAAAAATCACGAACAACTGTTTTATGCGCAACGAACCCCTTATGCTCTTATTACGTGAAATTATGTCGTTCAACTGCAGCATTTTCCCCGTGAGTTTTTTGGAACTCCACAACACCACGGAGAAATATGAGTGGGAAGAAGACATGACAATAGACGAAATTATATTCCACAAAAGCTTTCATCTGGGCATGGAAGACATTGTTGTTATGCGCAGGTTGCATGCTTACCTCCTTGGCAAGGGCCGCGCGTTCCGGCATAATGCGTCGCGGCTTTGTCTTTACGCATTCCTGCAGGATTTTGCGCCGCGCCAGTTCTGGGAGCGCGTGGAGGACTCCTTCGTGTGTGCGTCAATGCTAGAGTGCATGTTACAATATGTACGAGATTTCCTGGAGGGGCGCGCAAGGTGGCGGATGATATACAATATAAAAGACACCCGGACAAAATAAAAATACTATGTTTTTAGGGGCAAGGGAAATCTTTATTTTTTTGTTTTTGTTTTTTTCGTCTGGTGGACAAATCCACGCGGGGGGAAGCTGCCCTGTTGACACATGTGCATACTTTGGCGGGGCCAATGATTTTTCGATCCCATTGAAATGGAGGAGGGACACGCGTGACTTTTCGGTTTCAGTGTGGGCGCGCGCAGATAAGAGAGGGGGTACACGCATTTTTGACATCCAGCTTTCGAACGGCAAATACATAGAAAGTCTTTTGGGGGCGGTGTTTCTCCCTGAAGACAAATGGGTACATATTATCTGGACATCTTCGAAAACAAACCCAGGTGTCATACAACTCTACAAGAACGACACGGTGTTGAAACAATCTTTGACCGTAGGTATTTGGAATAGGTTTGAAAGCTTCCTTCCATTAAACATTGTTCTGAACCCTTCCTTTCAAGGAAGCGTAGGGCTGCTGCGCGGCTGGAACCGCCTTTTGAATCGAGAGGAAGCACTGGCTCTGACATCGGGATATGACATTTGCTTGGACTGTCCTGCGTTCCACACTTCATTAGAACCCCATTCAAGCGCCTGTTCGTGCACGCCCTCCCTGCAGAGCAATACAGCCCAATACGGGGACGCGTGCGCATGTTCGCCGGGTTATTTCGACGACCACGGCGTGTGCAAGCTGTGCCTTCATGGTTTTTACTGCACAGGGGCAAATC
>Ga0222717_10004633_pt1 | contig 10085 bp, 14 predicted proteins | sample C33_18DmetaG_FD_165053 | JGI IMG/M metagenome (GOLD analysis project Ga0222717, IMG submission 165053) | Estuarine water microbial communities from San Francisco Bay, California, United States - C33_18D | ecosystem: Environmental > Aquatic > Marine > Unclassified | place: USA: California...
TCTATTAATGAATAAAGACGGTATTATAAATTATAATAAAATAGATTTTAATAAAATTTTATTTGGTAAAAAAAAAACAAATAATAATGATAACACATTTTATATTGATATAAAATATAATTATAATGAGAAAAAAATTCCACTTATTTTTAAATGTCCTTCTATGAAATTAATTAGTAATATAAAATATAATTTTATAAGAGGTCAATATATAGAATGTTTAATTCCCGATGAATTATTTTATACATTTATTTTAAAATTAGAAGATTATATTAAACATTTATTAATTACAAAAAGTAAAAAAATTTTTACTGAATTAAAAGATGAAGAAGAAATGGATGGTGAATTAATTGATGAATTATTTAAAACTAATATAAGATTAGATAGACATTATAAAGAACAACTTATTAAATTTAATATTAAAAATTCCAAAAATTCAAAAAAAAATACTACATTATTTATTAATAAAAAAAATATAGATATAAATGAATTAGATAATATAGATATTACTGAAAATACTAATGTTACAACAATTATATATTTTAAACAAATTATTGTTTCTGGATTAAATTATGAATTTAATTTATTAACAGAAGAAATCCGATTAAATCAAATTAATACTAATGAACAACATAATGATCATAATAATGATAATGATAATGATAATGATAATGATAAACATAATAACAAAAAATATAAAGAAAGATATAATGATAAAGAAATATATAATGATAAAGAAAGATATAATGATAAAGAAAGATATAATGATAAAGAAAGATATAATGATAAAGAAAGATATAATGATAAAGAAAAAAGATATAAAAGTACTAAAATAATTTAAAAATAATTTAAAAATAATTTAAATAGATATTTAAGATTTATATTAAATAAAAAAAAAAATATTATTCTTATATATATGAGCGGAATTTTGAGTGATAATGTATGTCAAATTATATTAATTTGTATATTTATTTTTATATTATATCAAATTTTATGTAATTATAACAAGGCTACTGGTGGAGAAGCTAATAAAGATAAAGAACCTGTTGAAAGTGAATTAGACTCTGAATTAGAATCAGATGAAACAGAAACAAGTTATGATTATGAACCAGTTTTAGATGAAAATGGTTTACCTAATAAATCTGAAATTGATACAACAAATGAAGTTCCTGTAGCTGACCCTACACCAGAAAATACAGATAATAATGTTGTAAATGAATATAATGTATTAGGATTTAATAATGATGATACATTACAATTTATTAATCAAGAAAATAATAAAGGAAATAAAAAAATTAAACCAAATGAATTATTACCAGCTAATGCAACTGATTTAGAAGGTAATAATTTTCTCACTGCTGCTTTATCAAAAAGTGAACAAATAATTGGTGTTCCTACACAAACACAACGATCCAGAAAAAATTATGACTTAAGATCTTCTCCTCCTAATCCACAAGTAGAAGTTAGTCCTTGGAATATGAGCACTATGGAACCAGATAAAGAAAGATTACAATTTGAAATAGGTACATCTAAATGTGTAAGTGAATAAATTATTTAAAATTTTATATTATAATTATATATATATAATGAAAATATCAGACCTTTTAAATAATTATTTAGAAATTAATAATGATATTACTAATTTAAATAATAAAATGAAAGATTTACGAACAAAAAAAAATAAAATTACTGATGTTATTATTAAATTTATGAAAAAACAAAATTTAAATGATTTAAATTATAAAGAAAATATATTTTTATGTAAAAATAATAAATCTTATAGTACTATTTCACAAAAATTATTAAAAGAATCATTAAATAAATATTTTAATGATAATAAAAATGAGGCTGATAGATTACTTAAATTCATATTAAATAATCGTTCTGTAGCAGAAACAACAGATTTAATTAAAAAATAATATTTCATTTTTTTTTATTATAAACTATTTAAATTTAATTTTTTATTATTAATTAATATGAATAAATTTATTGAATGGCAACTTAATAATAAAAATCATATTAGTATTATTTTTAATATAGTTTATAATAATTTAAATGATAATGAAATTTTAATTAAAGATAAAAAAAAATTTTATAATGATATAGTTATTTATTTATATAACACAACAAAAATTTATAAAAATAAATATCTTAATTAAAGTGGTGTTATTTTTACTGGTTGTGTTGTTTTATATGTAACATTTTTATTATAATTTAATTCATTAGTTTGATTAATAGGTGTTTCATAAATTGGATTATAATTTTTTTTTATTTCATCTCTAGAAGAAATTGACTGAAATGTAGGAATTGCATGTTCTTGTGGATTTATTCTTAACCATTCCCATCTATTTACAGCTGATTCTTTCAAATTTTTTACAGATTCAAATCTAGAATGTACTGTATCAATATTACATTCTTCTACATTATTTGTTATATTATCAAATACTTGTGTTTTACATTTATCACCATCACAATTACTATAACCTTCACAACTATTTTTTCTATCTATTCCAAATAAATCATTTTCTATTGTTGTTTTTCCTAATTTATTACCACTTTGATTTATTATTTCTGGATTACTTTGATAACAATTTTTACAATTATTTTCTGGTGTATTAATCATATAATCTCTAACTGAATCATCTGTTTTAACTTGTTTAATATAACAATCTTTATCATATTTTTTTCTATTAAAACTCATTTAATAATATAATATTATATAATATATTTTTTTTAAATTGAATTATTACATTTATTATTTGTTAATTCAGATGAAGATAAATTTGCTGGTTTTAATTGTCCATTATAAAAATTACATTGTGGTAATACATTATTAACATTATCTATTTTAGTCATACCTTTACATTTTGAATCAATATTTCCTATTCCTAATAATTTTGTTTCTATATCAATACGATCTAGCATTTTATTATTTGAAGCCGTATTTCCCCCATTTACTCCTAAATCAATCATACAATTATTATCATTTTCAAATCTTCCATTATCCATTACCCAGTTTAATTGATTTTTATTTTCTCGATTTTGATTAATTTGTGCACATTCATCATAAACTAACCTATTTGAACTCATTTATATATATATTCATTAGAAAATATTTATCAATTTTTATTTAAAGAAGATTTTATTAAATTTAAATTTGTTTTATAATTATTTATATATGCTTTATTTCCTTTTAAATTTCTACTTGATAATTGAAACCTAGAAATATCAAAATTATTTACTTTATTATCTATATTCATTTTTATCTTATTTATCATTGGTGGTAAATCTTGTTCTATTTCTCCAGTATTTCCAGTTGATTTTCTATTACTATTATATAAACCTGATTGAACAATTAATTCATATTCTGGATTATAATCAAATATTTTAGGATTTCTATATGGTATTGTTTTTATTAATCTTGTATTTAATTGTTTATTATTTTTATTACTTATTAATTTATTTTCAATTCTATTATTATTTAATAATTTACATTTTTTTTCATCAAAATTATTTAGTATATAATTAATCTGTTTATTTTCTTGAGCACATTTTTTACTATTTAATTTAAAATTTCTTTCATTATAATAACAATCATTTTCACTTTTTTTACTTTCACTTTTTTTACTTTTATTTTTTTTACTTTTACTTTTTTTACTTTTACTTTTACTTTTACTTTTTTTATTTTTATTTTTACTTTTTTTATTATAATTAACTTTTTCAAAAGGTGAATAATTCATATATTATATAATATATTTTTATCTTAATATATATCTATCACCCATATTTTTAACACATTCATCCATATCACCAGATTTACAAGTATTTGTTTTATATAACCATTCTGCAAAAGCACCTTGATCATTTGGTACTGTAGTTATAGGTGTTGTATAAAAATTTCTTTCAAAACATTGTTTATTTGATAAATCTCCTATATCCGTATAAAGATTATTTGTTAAATTTGAATTTATATTTTTATCATTTATATCAATTTTATTTATTTCACCATTTCCATAATCTGTTATATTTAAATTAATCATTGGATTATCTGGTGTTGATTTTCGTTTTTCTTTGTTATCAAATGTTTCTATTATATAATCACTCGATTTATATAATAATAATGTTATTATTGATATTATTAAAAATGGTACAAAACTATCTATATTATTATTATATATAAAACATAATATAGAATAATATAATGCTAATCTTGTTATAGCATTTAAATTTTCAATAAAATTATAATTTGTATTTGGCAAAAATAATAAATAATTACCATTTTCATATAATACTTTAAAATCATTTAACCAAAATTTAGTAGTCATATTATAAACTTATTATATATTTTTTTATTTATTACTTTTTATTTTTTTTTTTTTTGTTTAGGTTTATTATTTTTAGGTACTGTTTTAGTATTTTTATCTTTTTTTATATCTGAATTATCTGCTTCCATATTTGTAGATTTTTCTTCTTGTTTATTAAAATTCATTCCATTAAATAAATTATTAAATAAATTTCCATTTGTACCCATCATTTTTTGAGCATCTCCTATTAATTTATTTTGATCTAAAGAACCTTGTTTTAAATCATTATCTATTCTACTTGTAATTTTTGATATTAAACTATTTAATCCTTTTCCATTATTACCTATTAAATTCATAATATTATTATCATTTAATTCACTATTATCTTTTAAATCTTCTGCTATATCTTTTGCTAAATTTATTATAGAATTATCATTATCATTTAAATTTTTACAAAATGTTTTTAAATTATTTTCATTATCTAATAAAGATTTTTTTAACATTTCTTCAAATTCTTCTTCATTATCTTCTAAATCTAATTCTTCATCATTTTCTTCTTTTTTTAATGTTTCAAACATAAACATAAAAACTTTTATATATTGAATTATTGCTGATTTATTATCACTATCACTTTTAGACCATAATAATGATAAATTTATATCTTTTAATAAAATTATATCATTTTTATCAAAAAATGTATCTAATTCTTCTTCTTTTCCTAGAAAATTTTCTTTATATTTATATAAATTATCTTTAATTTCTAAAATATATTTATCATCATTAATTTCATTATAATTTTTTTCTATTATAGATTTTAAATCACTAAAACTTTTTTTTATTTCATCTAAAAATTTTTTTAAATAATCATAAAATTGTGTTTTTATTAAATCATTCATTTTATTTATTTTATTATATAATTTATCTTTAAATTAAGCGTATTTAAATATATAAATTTATTTTTTATTTTTTTATTTTATTATTATAATATGGATAATACAGATAATTGGAATATTATTAATAACGATATTAATGATAAATTTAATTCTATTTTTTCTCAATTAAATAATATTTTAAATATTAGTACTAATAATAATCTTAATATTGAAGAAATTAATAATTCTATTAGTTTTATTAAAAATGATATTAATGTTTTATCAATTAATACAATAAATATAAAACAATTTAATACTATAATTGAACAAATTAATATTACAGTTCAACAAATTAATAATATTATTCAACAATTTGATAATAATACTATTGATAATAATACTATTGATAATATTATTATTAATAATAATTTTAATAATAATTATTTACAAAAAAATAAATTTATTTCAAAAAAACTATTTTATTCTATATTTAATTAAGTTGTGATAAAATTTCTGTTTTTTTTTCATTAATATATATTGTTTCTTCAAATTGAGCTATATAACTTTCTTTTTCTAAATCATATATAGGCGGATATTTATTTATTACACCTGTTTTTTCCAAATTATTTATATATTTGTTTATTTTATTATTATCTAATTTTATTGTTCCTAATATTTTTCCTATTAACCATCTATCACAAAATGCTAATGTATTATAATATTTATTTATTAATTTATAAAATCCTTTACTATTACTTATTATATCTTTTTTATCAAATTTTTTATTATAATTTATCATAAAATGACTACAATCATCATTATCTTCATATGTTAATCCATTTCCTGTTGTTGCAAATGTTTCTACTGCAAAAAACTCTTCATTATCTATTCTTTTATTATAATCTTTCATATAAATATTTGGTATTAATTTATTTCCATGTATTTCATATTTATTTATTTCATGACCACATAATGTTCTAACTGGTTTTATTTTATATATTTTATTATCTATATCTATTTCATAACTACACATATTTTCCTCTATTTCTTTACCAATTTCACTTAATAACATATCTGGTCTTGCCAATTTAATTGCTAAATCAGTTGAAGTTCTTGATGCTTCTAATAGATTTTTATATTTGTCATCAAAACTATATGTAAATGCTGCATCAATAATAGAACCTTCTATATGAACTCCATAATCTATTTTTATTACATCTGTTTTTTTTAATTTTCTTATACTATTTATTTTTGGAGTCCAATGAGCTGCACAATTATTAATAGATAATCCTGTTGGAAAACCTACACCAGAATTTAATGGATTTTGTTTTTCATAATTTGTTAAATCATTTATTTTATTTTCTATTTGCGATGCTAAATCATATAATTTTATTTCTGGTTGTATTATATTTTTTATATATTCTTCTACCTTTTTATGAATTTTACCACCTTTAATCATATTTTCTAAATCACATTTCATTATTTATATAAGTATTTATTATTTCTTTTTATTTATTATATATAATATGTTATTAAATAATAATCAAGAATATAATGAAGATGACAATGAAGAAGATAATATAAATAAACTATTTATATGTACTTGTTTTGATACTATAAAAAATATTAAATATAATGATTATATATTTGATTTTATTAATTATAATTTTTTAAATGAACCTTATAAACTAAATATAATTCAATATGATAATAGTATTAATAATAATATTTATAATAAATCTTTTAATTTATCATATTTCGAATTTGATAAAAATAATTATTATTTTCAACTTATAAATAATATTTATTTTAATTTTAATAAAGCTAATATATCATTTAATATTTTACATAATAATATTATTATTAATACTATTAAATTTAATTATAAAATTAATAATATTAACTATAAACAAGATATAATTAAAATACTATATAAAAACTATGCTATATATCTTTACTTAAAAAAAAAAAATAATAATTTTCATATATATAAGATTATTATTCACTATTTCTCATAAATTTTAAATATTTTATATATAAATGGATATATTATACTATTTATAAATAATAAATAATTTTTATTACATATTGAATATAAACTTAATCCTATTCCATATATATAAACTATATTCTTATATATGTATTTATATATATAATGTTTATTTTTAACATAAAATAAAATACTAATTGTTAAAACTAATATTATTACAATATTTTCTTTTATTGTTTTACTATATAATAAATATGAAATAATTAAACATAATATTATTATACTTATAAATATTTTATTATCCGATTTTTGTTCAATATTTGTATCAACTATTATATTTTTTTTTTTTTTTAATGGATATATTGGGTCTAATATTGTTATTTTATAATATAATGTTTCTCTATTTAATAAACTTAATAAATATTTAAATTTATTTATACTTGAATCAAAATATATATGTGGTGAATAACTTATTAAAATTGGTAATATAGGTGATAAACTTACAAATGCACCAGTTTTAAATTTACATAATTCATTTACTTTTTTTTGATCCATACCTTCCGCTCCTGAAGGTGCTAAAAATAATAATGAATCATTATGTTTTCTATTTAATACATTATCTGTAATTTTATTTGTATTATTTTTACCTTCTAATATTAAACAATTCCATTTTTTTGCTAAATTATATGTTTTCATTATTAAAGCTTCTTTCAAACATACAAATGATAATGGTTCTTTTAATTCTTTTAATAATATTATAGCATCTAAATATGATGTATGTGTAAATAATGCTAATCCATTTGATTGATTTTTTTTAAATTTATAATATTTATTCAAATTTTCACATGTTCCACTTATATTTAAATTTTCTAAAAAACTTTTACATAAATCTTCATTATAATCATATATTAATGTTATTAATACTGCTAATATAGAATATATAATTTTAAATATATTAACTATAACAATTATTATAATAGTTAATATATCAAAATACATTATATAAAATTATCAATAAAACTATAAATATTAAAATCTTATAAATTATTTAAATTTATTAATTATTTATAATTTATTTAATGGTTTTTAAATATATTGCAAAAAGAATTAATATTTATTGCAGAAATCCCACATATATTACATGGACTGATATTATTTTTACATATTTATATATTATATCTATTATTTTAATTTTATTATATTATATAAGAAATTCTATTTATATTGCTAATGAAGACATACACAAATGTGAAATAAAAAAATCTAATAAATCTTGTATTAAATCAGAAATATTACATATTATAATTACACAAATTGGTATTATATATGGTTTTTCTATAGCTATTTATAAATTAACTGATTTATCCGCTGCTTCAATTAATTGTTTATGTTGTTGTTATTCTTGTATTTCAAAAAAAGATGATCCTAATAATTCTAATACTGAAATTGAATTAAATAAATCTAAAGAACAATGTATTAATATTTAATAAATATAAAATTGATTATTTATTTATATATAATAATAATGTGTTCACAAATTATTAATTATTCTAAATGTAAAACATGTAAAACTCCTTTAGGTATTCATTCAATTAATAATGAATCTTGTAAAATGATTCCGGGATATTCAGTTTTATTTGGAAAAAATCATGGTTATCATTTACTTAAAAAATGTTGTCCTTTAAATTCTTCTGAAAAATTATCACAAATATTTGATTTTATTGGTGAATTTGGTAATTATAATAAACATACTTCTAAAAATAGAGAAATTAATATAAATTGTTGTCCAGTTTGTTTAGAAACATTTAATGAAAATAATGAAAATGAATTTTATTATATTGAATTACCATGTCAACATATTATTTGTTCTAATTGTTTATTTAATATTAAAGATAAATGTCCTATATGTAAACAAAATATTAAATCTAATATAAATCCTCATGAAGTAGATAGGTCTTATACTAATCCTGTCACAGTTATAAGAACTTCTTCAATTGAATGTTTAAAAAGAACTACTACAGATTGTAGTACATATGTTTCTGATGATAATTCTACTTCTAATTCATTTTATTTATTACATAAATTTGACCAATTAAGATTTTCATTTTGGAATAAACAAGATCCCAGTAAAGCCATTATTAATACCGTATCTACTAATACCCTACTTGATAGTATTTCACCTTTATTAGTTAATGTAATTACTGATAAAACACATACATATAATGATGTTGTTTGTTATATTTATATTAATAATATTTTAGATGGTTTTGTTAAATATGATAATCAAGAATATATTAATAATGATTTAGATTTAAAATTATCACATAGTGGTGATAAAACAAAATATGAAATTGAAAATAGTATTAAATATAATGTATTATATCATAATATTTTAATTAATGGTCCATATAAATTTAAAATTTTAACTCTTGATAATCCTTGTAATAATTCAATTGAATTAAATAGTACACGAAATAATAAACAACAACAAATAGAATTTGATATTATGTTTGAACAATCAAAAATACTTCTAAATCAAGAAAATTTAATAGGAACACTTATTATTAGTCAATTAACATATAAAACTAATTTTACATTACGTGAACTTTCTCCTAATAAAATTCCTGCTACTGCATTTTTAACAACAAATTCCGATAATGTTAAAAATATTAACATGTGTGAATGGGTTAATGATGATTGTGGCATGAATACATGGGCTATTATTGGTATGTATAATTAAATTTTAAAATTAAATTTAAATAAACCTAAATATATTTTTTTTTATTTTATATATATATATATGAATTTAGAATATAAAGAAAAATATCTCAAATATAAAAATAAATATTTAGATTTAATAGGAGGAAAAAAATCTTTTTGTAAAAATGTTGGATACACACCTATTACAAAAAAAATTTC
>Ga0222717_10004636_pt1 | contig 10083 bp, 22 predicted proteins | sample C33_18DmetaG_FD_165053 | JGI IMG/M metagenome (GOLD analysis project Ga0222717, IMG submission 165053) | Estuarine water microbial communities from San Francisco Bay, California, United States - C33_18D | ecosystem: Environmental > Aquatic > Marine > Unclassified | place: USA: California...
CTATTAAACATGTTTTCAGATTGTCGATCTGAAGTAGAATAAATTTCTAAGTTGAAATAAGGTGGTGAAGTTAGAATTAAATCAGGTGTTTCAAAATCATATGAATGCATGTTCTCGGCACCATCATTATATATATCTATGCGATTTTCAATACCAAGAAAATGTGCAAGCCGAATTAAGTTATTATAGGTTTCTTCATTTGGCTCAAAACCAATATATCTTTTACCTGCAGTCACTACACCTAACATTCTACCACCCCAGCCACAGCAAGGATCAAGAACAACATCTTTTGAAAACTGTTTAGCAACTGTCTTTGCCAAATGAGGTCTATACATTGTATTCTTTGTAAGGCCACAACAGAAATAGACACCTCTTCTCAACTCTGAAAGATATGGTGTTGAATGGCTCTTACGATTCCAAGTCAACACCTTTTTCAAGTTTTCAGAATCCCAACTATTTGAAAAACTTACATTCTTTGAATTGTGAATGTTGAAAAAGTTAGGAAAGAAATATTCACAAAGTTTCATACCAACACGGATTGAAGATGAGGTATGTTTGTTTGTTGCATCATACCTACATAGATTCTTCCAATCAGTATGTAGTTCTGAAAAATTATATGTATACCGATAATCAATATAAGTCAATTCCTCCGCCAATTGATCAATAACTTCGGCAAACTTTGTATCAGTCAATTGACGAAGAGAATTCTTTTTGTTTAGATATTGCTCAATCATCGGCAAGTGTCACCGAAATGATTTTAGGCGGAATCTCTTTCAGTTCCTCAGCCGCAGGATGCTGTTTCATATATTCAAGAATATGAAAACCTGCTTGCTTTGGTGAAGTTGCGTAGATATCATAACTATGTTTTGAATTGAACAGTGAAGCAACCACAAAATACTTATGAATTGGTTTGCCAATAAATGCTTGGTAGTCAGCCAATTCTTTTGCTGTAGGTTGTGCAGTGTGTTCGTGTCGAATTGTTTCTACTGTCATATTCACCTCTTCATGATTAGTTGAGTACACGGCAGAATTCCCGTGACTGATCATAACATACTTACAAAAGTATGTCAAGAGAAATCTTCAATTTTACTTAAAAAAGTTTGTTCATCATCATCTCCTTTCAAAAACCAATTGACACAAGTTGCCTGATTCTTGGCAAGTTCAAAATTGCCAAGGACTTCAGACAGTTTATCAAGCACTTCGGGAGAAAGGTCAATAAAATCATCATCTTCACTTGGTTCACCATTTGATTCAATCAAGTGTTCAAGTTTGCCGATTGCCTCATCAAGAGTATCAACAAGATTGGGAAAATATTCTTTGCTCATATTTCATCAATTAAAAAGTTGTATGCAAATTGCAGTTAAAGTTAGAATACCAATTTCACTATTAATAAATGAATGTGCAATCGGTAATTGACAAGGACAAAAAGGATAACCTTCTTCTTTCCAATTAGGATTTGATGGGGTGTCTTCTTTGAATTTAATTTCCAAAAATGCCATTAATATCTATCTCGTATGGAAGTTGAAGTGCCTTAAATAAATAAATTAATTCTTTTATATATAAATTTCGATATCCACCAACAATAATACTATGTTCTGCAGGTATTCCTAAATTTTCTTCAAGGTCAAAAAACCATTCAGGAATAAACATCTCTTCATCTTGAAATAATTTAGAATCAAGATCTTTTTTTACTATTTCTCTTAATCCGGAAATAATTTGCTTTTCAGTTGCCCCACTATGAATCCAAGGTAAGACATAATAAAAGTCTTTTGGATATATATAGATTTCTTTTGTTAAAGGAGTTATTGTATTATCTGTAATAACTCTCGGTAACTTCAATAAACTATGTACACCATATGATTTAAAATGACGAACTAAATCAAAACTACTTTCAGGATAAACATTGATATTTTCTTTGACTAATACATTATGATATTCAAATTCAAAACCATTAAATAGTACATGGATTTGTTTTGCTTTTGGTAATAAATTATCAATCACATATCGAAACGCTTTTTTATAATTACGAGACTTTTCATATGCTGGTGAAAAGTCCATAAGAATTAAATTATTAATTGTTTTAGGATGCATTATGAATCAAGCCAAACTTGTTTATTTAAGATAGCACTAAGTTTCACGCATTGAACTGCCGTACGATGTCCGGGTTCTTTTTGTGGAAGTACTACAGGATTACCGTGTATATCCCAATGAATATACACATCACTATCAACTGGTATTGCTTTAGCTAAAGCCTTTGCTTGTATATAGATTAGTCGATTGTGTGTCAAACGAACATCCTTTGCGCAAAAGGTTTTTCGTTTATTTATGGATTTCTTTATATTCATTAATGCGGTCATAGAGCGGCTCCATCCAATCTCCAACTTTTTCATGAAATATCTGTAAGTCAGCACCTTTATCAACTGACATTAAGATGGTGAGATCCTTGATTGGGAACTCGGTCATTTCATATAATGACATGGCATAAAAACTTGCTTGCATAAAGTAATCATGAATCCAATCTTTACGTTTTAATTTGCGTGATGTTTTAAAGTCAATGATTGTAGGGCGACCTTTATACAAGCCAATCAAATCAACACGACCTGCGACTCCGAGCCGATTTGAATATAGAGGAATCTCTTGATACCATGTTTCATTTAGATGGCGATCTAAATGATCCTTTATACGATCAAATTGATTCTGCTCTTCTTTTGTTTCAACGAATTCTGAGTGGTCTTTCCCGTCCAAGTATAGCTCAAGACCGGTATGCATTCGAGTGCCGTTTGTACTTGACTCTGAGGTAATTCGGTTTGCTTCTGTTTCACCGACTCGTTTTCGCCATTTTGCAATAGATTTTTTCTTGAAGTGTCCAAGTAATGTAGTAATGGAGATGAACTTGTTACCTTCAGGTGTGACATAATGCCTTTTTCCGTCGATTGTTATTGTGTTTAATTCAGGAAACACATAATCAGGTTTTTCATTCATAAGCTCCGTTTAAATAATAAATAGTATAAATATAATGAACAAGAACAAAAACTTTAATCACCATCTAAAATACAAATCATGTCAGAATCAATCATAGATAGAGATTTAAATCTTAGTAATTTTCGTATTAAGAATTTAGGTTCTGCTGTTGACCCAAACGATGCTGTTTCGAAAAAAGATTTAGAATTGAGTAAAGCACATCTTTTTGAAAACATCGAATCATTTCAAGAGAACGTACCTAAGCAAGACTTTCAACTTTCAAGACCAACTGATATATATAGTTGTTTTGTTTATGTTAATGGATTACTCAAGTCACCGTCTGCTGAAACACCTGATGGTACATTTGTTGTACGAGACTATCAAATTATTACATTCTCAACATTTTCAACTCTTGAATTTCAAGCGTATCTACAGCAAGACGATTATGTACTAGTCTTATATAATACTATACCAAACCAATAATGTCAAGAAAAAAATAACACATGGCAATTCCAAACATTGAACTATCAGATACCTTCTCGACATGGCGAGATAAATTCAATCAAATTCTGAACATTTTGAATTCAGCGACCTCAGCAGATACACCAGAAACTCTTGTTCAACGTGATGTCGATGGTAAGATTGAAGTAGTTGCGGTCACCGAGACCTCAACTCAGTCAAGAAAAGAAAACATCAATAATATGCATAATGGTCTTGAAAAGGCAAATGAGTTTCGTCCGGTCACATACACATTGCTTAATGAGCATGGAGAAGAAATTGACTATAATGTTCCTGGTTTGATTGCTGAGGAAGTTGCTTCAATTTACCCACAACTTGTAGGACTTGATCATGATGGTAACCCATCAAGCGTAGCCTATTCAAGACTAATTCCTATTCTATTGGCTGCGGTTCAAGATCTATCTGATGAACTCGATGAATACAAACGAAGACTGGAAGAACTTGAAAGTAAGTAATGACAAACGTTTTAAAAATTAAAAACTCAACTGTACCTGGTAGAAAACCGGCTGATTTAGAATCAGGAGAAATTGCCATCAATCTTCATGATGGTCTTTTATTCTATAAAGATTCTACAGATAGCGCAATTAAATTTTTAAAGCCAAATATATTTGATACTATTCTATTAGGACAAGTAAGCAAATTACAATATCAATCATATACTTACGGAGATATACAAAACGATACTCTTGAAATGTATGATGGATATATACCTCCTTATCTTACACCATATAAGTTTGCAGCAGAATCAACTTATAGTCCTCAAACAAATACTAGTCAAAATAGTGTAAACATTGATTCAATTGAAAAAATTGATACAGGTGAATATAAATTTAATTTTATTTCACCATTCAATGACAATACATATCAAGTTGATCTCAACGTACAAAAGTTTGATGATTTTGACGAACCAGTAAATTATGGCATAGTAGCTGATAAACAAACAGACTATATAATTATTAAGACTGGTAGAACAAATATCAGTGATATTAATATTGTTGACCGATACGATGTAGCGGAGATTAAAATTAAATTATATAATTAGGAGAAATTATGGCTGTCACAATTGAATCTTTGAAAAGGCGAAATGAAGAAATTATTGCAATGAATAATGAGATTGATAGAAAGCTTGAGCAATTTACACAACAAAAACTTTTGAACATGGGCGCAATTGCGATGAATAATGAATTGATTGAATCACTACAAAAGGAAACTACCGAAGAAGGATAATAAGTGTCAACATTACCACAAACTAATCTTTCAGTTATTGATATGTACCGAGGTGCTGACTTCATTCGTGGAGTTACTGCCGCTGAGATTGAAGGTTCGCCAGATTCATTTCTATCATATAGTATGAATGCTCAAATGAGAAAGAACTTTGAATCTGGAAAGTATTGGGAATTTTCACTTGTCAAAAAAGAAGATAGTTTTGTAATATTTATGGATGCAGAAAAAACCAAAACAATTCCGCCAGGATACTATAACTATGATATTATGTTAACTCATGTAACTGGCGTCCGTTCTTTATTATATCATGGAAAGGTGAATGTAATTCCAACCTATACCGACTAAGATCATATGGCAGAAGTTACTACTCCAGAAGAACTATTAAAAATTACGAATGTTGCTACATTCACTTCCGGCGTGACCGATGAAGAAAAAGAAGCAACTCAAGATGTTGTATTTGGTATCTACGAAGAAATTACTACTGATACTATTTCAACTGAAGAAGAATCAACTCAAGAGAACTTTGGTTTTACAGGGTTTAGTGTAGGTGATGAAGATGGTGGTTCAACTGGATTTAACAACCTAAATTTCTCACAGAAATCAGGCTTTATCACAGGCGCAAATGCTGTTGATCCTAAAATCATTGATATTCATCACAATGGTTTTAGCCATGTTTCTGTAAACAACATACGACTAAATGCAAAAAATGCAGATACATTATACATTGAAGTTGATAAAGGTCTTACTGCTGAAGCAAGAATGACTGAGGCACAACAAAAGTTTGTTTCAATCAATAACAAGTATACAAAATTTTCAAGTCTTGAGGATGTTTATTTGGTGGAACCGCTTGAAGAAAATGAATTGTTGATGCAACAAAATGGTAAGTTAAGAAATATTGATCTTAAAGAAATTACAGATGTTGCACCTCCAGTTTTATATGGAGGTGAATTCTAATGAGAATATTATTTGCAATCTTTACTGCAATTATGTTAACAAGTTGTGTTGAGAAATCTGCAGGTACAAAAATAGGCAATCAAGATTGCTATCCGAATCCAGGAAACAAAGCAACCTATGGTGTACCTCAAGTTTGGTCTTGCTAGTTACTTTAAGTGCTTATCGTGAAGATACCCCTCCGGCATATGTAGATTCAATTCCTTTAAATGCCTTCGACTGTCAACAAGTTTCTTAAAACTCTTGACAACTATTTCACTTGTTTGAAATTTAAACCACCAAGGAAAGATGGCATGTATCATACCAATCAATCCTCCGTATACCAAAATTGCAGAATTTTTGAATGCAAATTTTCCATGCACCCAATATGTCTGGGGGTTCTCAGTATCACGAATATGGTCTGTTAGGAAGCTCATCCGTAAGCATCCATTGAAGAGTGGTCATGTGGATGTTCATGATGGTAATCATGATATGGACTCTCTGGTGAATTTCTCAATTCATCTAAAAGGTCTTCTTTCATCATCTCCATACAGTCAACACCAGGTTCTTCAATATAAATCATTTTACCATCACAACTGTGAAAATGATCTTGTTCTTCAAACATTGAATGACGATGAGATGAGCAGCCTACAACAAAGAGTGTCAATGCTGATACTAAAAATAATTTGTACATAATAGGTCTCCTATAAGTTTGCTAATCCATCAAAAGCAAATCCATGAATTACTAAAACAATTGCGATTGATAACGCCAATCCAATCATCATCTTGAAAAAATCCTTTCGAACTAATGGAAAGACGGATTTGAATTTATATTTAGTTTTACTACATAACTATTATAAAGGAGATATATGAACTACAAGAGAATATACGATAACATTATAGAACGAGCTAAATCTCGAAGTGAGATTGACGGCTATACAGAAAGACATCATATTGTGCCTCGCTCGTTTGGTGGGCGGGATACAAAGGATAACATTGTTACACTGACGGGCAGAGAACACTTCATTGCTCATATGTGCCTTGCTCGTTTTACAGAGGGTAAGAACCGTGCAAAGATGATAACCGCAGCACGATTTATGTGTGTCGCAAATAATCCACACCAGGATCGATACTACAACTCTCGCCTATACGAAATAGCAAAGCGTGATTATTCAGAGAATGTATTAAAGGGACACGAATACTGGGTGAGCGAGAATACGCATTCTGATGAGGCAAATAGAAAGCGGAGCGAGTCTATGAAACGATATATAGCTGAGAACGGAGCCAACTTCAAAGGCGAGAAGCATACAGAAGAATCGAGAGCAAAGATGAGCGAGGCAGGTTTGGGGAAGCCCAAGTCTCCTGAGCATAGAGCAAAGATGGCTGAAGCAAATAGGATTAACGGATTAAAGAAGAGAGGGAAGAGCCTGCCAAAGACAGAATGTTGTGGCAGACTGTATGATCCAGGGAACCTCGCCCGCCATAGACGGGGTGATTGGACACTAAAGTGCAACCAAACCTTCCCAACTGATGCCGTGAATTAGCATCACTGCAGTAATAGAAATAGCTAAACCTATCATCATCCTAAAGAAATCACGTCCTACAAGCGGGAACACTTTCTTAAACTTGTATTTCTGATTAATACTTGCAAAGGCAAGTTCTCGTCCTGCCAGTAACCCCAGAAATACGAACGTTGTACTCATTGGTATATTATTATATTCTTTAAAGAACCATAACACAAGACTGTAGATTAGGTCAACAAGTGTAGCTGATCTTACATATTTTGTATTTGTTTTGCTGAGAACAACTTCTTGAATCTTTCCACCTTTTTCATAAAACATATAGGCAAGACCTGAAACAAAAACCACACTGACTAAAAACATCATTTCAACTGGGACTTGTCTTGGTAAAAAGACGGCAATGTTTGCCATATCGTGAGAAAGCCAAGTGAACCACAACCAACCTGTTGTTACCCACTGAGCAATTCGCCACCATCGATCATGTGATGAAGGAATTTCTGTTTTTGTTTCCCAATATTTTGAAACCACAACCCAAACAAAATAAGCAAAACATGCTGCTACAAGATAACCAAGAGCAGACTTCATCAGCACTTTTTCTAAAATGACTGTGCTTGCAAAAGAAGAAAGAACAAGAAAGGTGGTTGATACAGGAATGCCAAATCTTGTCAATACAACAAGAATCAGTGGAGCTACTGCATGATACCATTGAACTGTTTGATAGGGAATTCGGTCAAGCCGACCATAAGAAATGTCACCGTTGTTTGTAAACCAACCAAACCAGATCGTGAACAAAAGAATACTACTTGAAGCGGCCCATAAAATTTGCCAACGAAATTTTTCTGAATTACTTGCAATCCAAGTGCCAAGTGTTTGAACAGAATCATTTGCAATCACTGAGTAACTTGCGAGAATGAATCCCACAATTGTGTATAATAATGTTAAGTCCATAATATAATTGAAAGGAGGTTGTGTGTTGTGAGACTGTTTTGGTAGCAAGGAACAGCCTCAATCCCCGTCAGCTATCAAGCCGCTAAAGCCATCTGTGCTGGTTGATAGTCACTGTTTTTTGCAGTTAACTTAGTTTGATGTGGGTCATCACCCTCTTTGTACTCTCTGATAACATCAGCGCAACGTCGAAACATATCATCCCCCAACATCACACTCAGCGAATGTGATCTTGGTGGAGATGCGGGCGGCGAAACCCGGTCCGTAGCGCCTATTTTCTCAGGTCAACATACAAATTCTTTAATACTCTAATTCTATATATTCAAGCAAAGGTCCTAATCGTTTTGTTCCATTATCATATTTGAATTCAACATTTACTTCTACTTTTTCTGTACCATCACCTTCTTTTGGTATGTCACCGCAAGCAACAAGTAAAAGACAGACAAATAGATATCTCATTAAGATATTGTTCGTGCGGGTTTACTTCCAAACAAACGAACTGCACGATAGGCTGTTGCTATTTTCCACTTTGGTACAGATGGTTCAGATGCTTTCATAGCAAGCTTGAAAATTTTATCAGCAACCGCTCTTGCATCCCCCCATGTAATTCTGCCAATCTCATCTTCAGCAAGTGCTGGATATGACTTAGCACAATTCCAGTAAAGAAAATCATGAACTACTGCCGCTCTTGCAACATCCCATGGAGACATAATATTCCAAAATGCTCTGGGAACAGAAGCAAGATTTGTATCAAATCCGATCGGTACAGTAATTGTACTCGTTTCAAAATCAACATCATTTTCCATACCAATTTTTTTCAGTAATAATAAATCATCTTCAGTAAGTTCATCAGTCGTAAAAGAAAGAGGGCTGATTAACTTCCATTGATGAGGTGGATTATATTCTGCTTTAAGTTTATCGTTATACTGACTTGGCATATTCTTTCATTTGCTCCTTTGCGGATTGTTTTCTCTTTAATGTGTTGATATTCCAACGACCATCGGTACATTCCATGTTGCCTTTCCAGCGATGAGTTGTGCAAATTGTACATACAACTGTACGCTTACTTGCTTTTCGTCCTTTTTTTCTTTTCATAAATTGAACTCAGTTTATGATTATAGTTCTAAAAAACCGCCACGACTTTCAATCTCTGCACGAACTTTTTCTAAACTTAATGGTTTGATACGATTCTTCTGAACGTAATCAGAACCAACTCTCATATTTTCTCGCCATGCTCCTCCTGTGGATTCTGTAACCCAAATTGCACCTTCTTCAGGTGCTTTCAATAAAGCTTCCTTGCCGTCACATCGATCGACAGTGGCTTTGATATAGTATCCGTCCTTTGCCATTGTTTTCCTTTATTATATTATAAATGTTTATAAAAGTCAAGGACTTTTTTTATGAATCAAAACAATAACTTCGTTCTTCGGAAGTCATTCGACATTTTCTTCTACTGGCCGTATTTATCGTTCTTGTCGTAGAAGTATTTGTCTTGGAAATTGTTGTTTTATTTGATTGTTGATTTGTACAAGTCTCTTCAGATTCTTCAATACATGGATCAGAACAAGAATATACAAATAACGAAATAATAACAATTATGTGTTTATTAAATATAAGGTCCATAATCCATATAATGATGTGAAGATAGCAATTACTATAATTACTTCTAAGATTGCTGCATATTTTTTCATTTCATTTTAATTGTATAATCTTTATTCAAAGAAAAATCAACTACTTTAACAAACGTACCTGAAAAGAATACTGCTTGCCATGGCTCTGCTTCATGAATGATACCTTTACCTTTTGAATCAACTGCTCCTTGATAGCCAAGTTTACGAAGAAGTTTATTCCATCGAACAGTCACACCTTTTTGTTCTTTTAGTTGACCCTTTTCAATTGCACCCATTGTAGCATGTGCTGCCCATCTTGTTAGATTCCAAAGTTTACCACCTTGTGATTGATCCTTTGCAGTTGTCATTGCATG
>Ga0222717_10004637_pt1 | contig 10082 bp, 10 predicted proteins | sample C33_18DmetaG_FD_165053 | JGI IMG/M metagenome (GOLD analysis project Ga0222717, IMG submission 165053) | Estuarine water microbial communities from San Francisco Bay, California, United States - C33_18D | ecosystem: Environmental > Aquatic > Marine > Unclassified | place: USA: California...
TCCAACTAATACAAATCGTATCTATAGTACCCAATAAACGCCACGTAATGGTTTTCATTAAATGACGTTTATAGGACACCAACGGTTTAGACATCAACGCTTTGTCTTTATTACTTCATCAATTATGCCATAATCAAGAGCCTCTTCAGATGACATCCAAAAATCTCTCGCCGAATCTTCCATTACTTTCTTTGGGTCCTTATCACAGAACTCACCTAAAAGTTCAAATAATATATCATTAACTTTTTCCCACTCTTCAAAATTAATTCGGGCGTCTTGAATATTACCATAGGCACCTCCACTAGATTGATGTAACATAGTTTTAGAAAATCTAAGTGACGAACGTTTACCTTTAGTTCCTGCTCCTAACAAAACAGAACCCATAGATGCTGCCATTCCAGTGTTTACTGTTACAATATCAGATTTAATATATTGCATAACATCTACCATTGATAACCCTGATTTTACCGAACCACCTGGAGAATCAATATGCATTGTGATGTCAAGATTATCTACAGAATCTAAGTACATTAATTGTGCCTGTACAACGGTAGACATTCTATCGTCTACACCACCGGCAACCCACAAAACCCTATCTCTCATTAAACGTGAGAATATGTCCATCTGTGTAACCCTCATTTCTCTTTCCTCAAGTATATAAGGAGTTAAAGACGATTCAATTTCTTTAGTGTGGTAGTCCATATTGAGTGACGATATATTATAGTCACTCATTGCATATTTTTTAAAGTCTTTACCGAAATCCATTTTAGTATTTTTCTATTTGATTAATAATTTTATTTTTTAACTCATCATCCCCAATCAACTCTAAACAATTTGATAAAAGGTTTTTTATTTCGTTTTTACCTCTTTCTTTTGAGTACATCTTATTTTGTTTCTCAGTTGTGTATAAATAAAATGCAACCTCATCAATAGACTTTAACTTTTCTTCATACTTTGAAATTCTACTGTCAACCATTCTATTATCTTTTGAAGTTGAACGAGGTACGTACCCTTTATATAACTCATCTAATCTACCTGTGATGTATTGTATTTCACCGTACTTTAGTATGTCTTTAAACTCCATTTTTAATTATTTAATGCGGAGAGAGAGGGATTCGAACCCCCGGTACCTTTCGGTACAACGGTTTTCAAGACCGTCGCATTCGACCGCTCTGCCATCTCTCCTAAAGGTTTAACCTTCGTGTGTTTCTATATCAGAGTTTTTAAACAAAAGAATCAATCCCATGATAAGAGGGAATATAGAAAATAATTCATTAACCTCTCCGAGTACCTGAAAGGCAATCATACCAACGGTAATCCATACTGCTTGTTGTGGAAATAAGGCGTTTGACCTTTTAAAAATTGTACAAACATTAAACCATATAGTTGGAAGTAGTAGTAGTAGTCCCAACATAAAAAGATATGTCGTTTCTGAACCCAATCCATAACCTATCATCCATCCCCCACCAAACGAGATAAAGATTGCTAACATATTTCTTAGAAAGTAATTTGTTCCGTTGATTGTACCTGAAAATTCAAAGTATTTTTTCATTTTTTTAAAATTGTTTTAATTATTGTATACAACATAAGAGTTATACATATACCTGTAAAGCTATAAGCGAAATATAACATATTATTTATCTTTATCTACGTTTCTATTTTGTGTCCACCACATAACAAATATAATAAAAAATCCAGCAAAACTCAACCCCCCTATTATTACCATTGGTTCGTCTAGCTCACATTGTAAAGCGGTAATACCCAACATGTACAATAACCACATACATAACCAAAAAACAATAGGTACCTTACGAGTGGTCTTTTCAACAATCTCTACACGTTTGTCATGCTTAATTCTTGAAATAGCATCTTCTAAATCTTTACCATACGCAGGAATTAAATCCTCTGTACCGTTCTCATTCATTATAGTGACCTCATACTTTAACCATTCAGGAAATGTTTCAGAGTCTTTTCTATATGATACGTTAATAATCTTCTGTTTCATTATACAAATATAATAAACAAATCAATTAAACCAAGAAGGGACTTCTCTATTTTTCCACTTAGAAAAATGTTTTTTGTCACCGCAATAGTAATTACGATATGACTGAACAACATTATCTACTTTATATTCTTCAGGCATTGCCTTAGGTGGGGTAGTAAAATTATCTTCAGGTATTGTAGGACGATTCTCAAGACACCATTCAATAACGTCTTGTGATTTGTGTCGACGACCGTAGCGGTATGTGTACTCTTTACATAATTCAAGACCAAGTTCACACAACCACAAGTAGTTTGACATATTTTCACGAGCCCATATTGAGCATGGATGATTTTTATGAGACAACTTATATGGTACGTTATCTGTGTTGGATTCTGTCATGTGGTGAACTCCACATAATAGTTGAGCACTTTCAAGTATCATTTTAACGACATGTTTATCGTTATGGTACTCTGCACATTTTTTAACATCGGTGTCTAAAATAAAAATATTCATTGTAAGGTGTTTGTGCGCCTACTAGGACTTGAACCTAGGACCTGCGGATTATGAGTCCGATGCTCTAACCAACTGAGCTATAGGCGCGGGTTGAATACAAATATAAGTATAATGTTTTAAATAAAAAATATTTAGCTATTTTATTATTGTTTTGAAGGTATTTATTAAAAAACGGTAATTATATGGGATTTAAAATATCAGGAGTAGAAATAAAACCAATCCCATCAACTATAACAACTGTAAGTGATAGGTCAACATATCAGTTTACAAATGATGATGTTGGAGAATATATACAATATTTAGGAACTTCTGATTCAGTTTTCACTGTTCCTGCGAACTCATCAGTAGATTTTACACCGTCAGGTGAAATAACAATAGAGCAATCAAATACAGGTCAGATTACTTTTGTGGGTGCTCAGGGTGTAACAATCACATCAAAAGCGAACCTAATGACCGAAAAAGAAGGTTCAGTAGTCAAATTAAAACAACTATCAACCGATAATTGGGTCCTATACGGTGACCTAATGGATAATACAAACATGGCTATGACAATAGCTATGTCATAATACTAAAAAGATATGGCTAAAACATTATTAGAAAATTACACTTTCGATGCAAGTGAGAAAAAAATTATAGTTAGAGGTAACTACAATGTAAAAGAATGGTTATTAATAACTAACACGACAGATAATATTATAATATATAATTTTGCGCAACAAGGTAGAGGAGGTAGTGCCACTTATGACATAGATACAAATCTTACTACATTGACTTTAGAGTATGACACAACGTCCATGTCTGATACTGATTATTTACAAATATATGCAGATAAAGGAGGTCAAAAAATAGTACCTGATGGTCCGTATAGTGACCCTGTGGATAAGATGAGAGTAAGTAATCCACAATCACTTATTGATACTGACTTTGAGTATTCTTTACAACCTACAAAATGGGAAACCGTCCAACTACAAGCCAACATACCTGGTATATTTCAAAAAGCTAACGAACCGGCATTTACCGCGGAACAAATAACATCAATATCACCCTCGACTTTAATAACACCGGCAAATACGACTAGTATTACTTACGACACTTCTTTAGAAAGTGCTAGTTTTACCACGGTAGAAAACTTTACTAATCCTGACAATAGTGATACTTCAGCATCTAGAAATGGAAGTATAGGATTTAATGTTACTGTCAACAGTTTCACATTTAATACTGTAAGAGGTAATAACAATGGTGTTCTTTTCTTCGGCACTAGGGCAACCGCTAATGGAGATATCGCCAATATAGCAAATGAGTCTTATCCTGGAGACACTAGATATGGTCCAATATTGAAGATGTTTGGTACTGATATGGAGGTTGCTCGTTACTCCAAACGTAGTACGGGTACTTCACCAAATAGGGTGTTTATTTGGAAAGCAGAGTACGCACCTAATGGTTCTAGCACTCAAAGCCAAGTTGATAAAATTGTTTACGTTAAGTTTTTTGAAGGTCAAAATAAAATTGAATGTCATTACGAGAAGTTCGGTTCTGCGGCAACTATAGTCGCCTTAGACGACCCAAGAACATCTGAGAGAATATTATCATGGTCACCGACAGTTAATACTACATCACCATATCTTACAAGACAGGCGTTTTCATTAAATCTAGATATTATATCAAGAGAAGGTCTTCAAGTTACAGTAACGCAAGCACCATCAACTCCTTTCTATGTTGGTCAGCCTATCATTTTCAAAGAAACTAAAGACCCTACGTATTTAGATACATCTTTCCTAATTGTAAGTACTTCAGGTACCACATCGTTCGGTATTATACCTAATTCTCCTGAAACATATGTAGGTAACCAAAAAACTGATTATACTGTCATTTATACTGGAGGGTTTTATTTTTCCTCCGAACTACCTCTTACCTCCGTATCTCGTGTTAGTGGAGGACGTAACCTCAAAGTCACATTTTCAACCAACCACTCATTATTTATAGGTTCTACTATTTATGTGGTGGATTCCGCATCTTCGGATACGGATTGGATAGGTTCTTTTGAAATCACTAAAGTATTAAGTAATACTGAAGTTGAGTTCTTAGGTGCGTCTGATAGCGACTATACGAACTCTAATACAGTTTCGGATTCCACAACTAAAGTTTATGTTAGAAATAATGGAAGTGCAATACATAGATACTTTGATGGAGGGGTTCAAATTAGCCCTGAGGGATATTCACCTAATTGTCAAATTGTAAGGCAGACTAGAGGGTACTTTAGATACCAATCAGGTAAAGGTATACAGTTCAGTACTGGTATCCTATTTAAACCAACTTATGATGTATTTCTGTACAGTGTAGATACAAGTAATTACGACGCTACAACATATCCATATTATGATATGTTTATTGAGACTGACCAAGTACACGGATTTAAACTACCTGGAGATTATTTAGAATCGATTAAAATAACATTAGAAGGATTTACTGTTAGTGGCGGTTCAAACCCATACAACGTTAGTAACACATCTATAAATGGAGTATCAAGTCCTAAAGATTTTTCACTACAAATACCAATAGATTCAGGAAGTGTACCTACCGATACTAATCCTGGTGGTCTTATTAGAGTTATTGTAAATGAGTGGAATGATGCTGTTGTAAGGTCAGGTCTATTTGACCAACAGAATGGATTATTCTTTGAACATGATGGAGATGATTTATACTGCGTAAAAAGAAATAGTACTACTCAGATATCAGGATTTATAACTGCAACGACAGATTCATCTATAGTTACAGGTGACGGCACTAAATTTACCACACAACTATATGAAGGTGATTTTGTAGTTATTAAAGGTCAAGCTTATTATATAACATCCATTGATAGTGACACTCAGATAACAATAGCACCTGACTATAAAGGTGCGACAGTAGAGAGAATAAAACTCGTTAAGACTGTAGAACAAAGGATTAAAAGGTCTGATTTTAATTTAGATGTTTTAGATGGTACAGGACCTTCCGGATATGTATTTGACTCATCAAAAATGCAAATGGTATTCATAGATTATTCATGGTACGGTGCGGGTAAAATTAGGTACGGAATGAGAGGAACGCAAGGAGAAGTATTCTACTTCCATGAATTTGTAAATAATAATCTTAACACAGAGGCTTATATGAGGACAGGTAACTTACCTGCTAGATTTGAAATTAACACAGTTTCTAAAAGTGGTTACTTACAATCTTCAATGACCACCTCATCAACAACATTAGACATACTTACTGAAGATGCGTATTATTTACCAAGTGCCGGTACTATAAACATTAATAATGAATATATAGAATATACTAAAGGAAGTGAATCTGGTGATAATACTACACTTAATTTAGTTAATAGAAATGTAGGGTTTTTATCAGCAGGAAATACTACAGGTTCTGTTAATGATACTTGGTTATCCGTTAATCAAAACTTTTCACCTACTTTAAGTCACTGGGGTGTCTCAGTAATTATGGACGGTAAATTTGATGTGGATAAATCATACTTATTTACTGCGGCAAATGCGGGTAGTAAAACAATTACTGCGGGGAATGAAGAGGCGTTATTAACAATTCGATTAGCACCTAGCGTTGATTATGGTATCCCAGGGTTTTATGGAGTTAGAAACTTAATCAATCGTTCTTTAGTCACACTAAAAACAATAGGTGTTGTTGCTACAGGTCAATTTACGATAACTGTTAAAATAAACGGAGAATCAACATTATTCGAAACTGAAAGTAATTGGGATGCTGCGGGTAATGGAAGTATATCACAGTACGTTGACCACACAGATAATACTGAGGTTATTGGTGGTGATGTTATAGGACTGTTCCTTACAGACGAAGGTGGTACGAGAGCCACATCATCCACTCTTGACATATCAGACGTTAGAGATTTAAGTAATAGTGTTTTAGGTGGTCCTAACTCTTTCCCTGACGGTCCAGACACCTTAACAATATTTGCTAAGAACAACGGTGCACAAGCGGGTAATGTAAAATGTAGAATATCTTGGACTGAGGCTCAAGGATAAATGATTAAATTTAAAATACTATCTATAGTGTTTTTATCCACTTTAATTTTTATAAAAGGGATATCGTTAACTTCTAAAATAGAAATTATTCTTCTATCTAGTTTTTTTGACATATCCTCATTATGAAACCTACCTTCATTTTCGTGTATCTTTTCAGGTCTATCTAAAAAGATATTAATATTATCATATTTGTTATGAATATCTAACATCATACGCTCAAAACTTTCCCCATATAAATTCGCGGGATATTCTGAAGTATAATTATCTCTATACGCTAACGATAATAGTAAAGGAGAATCTAAAATAATGTAATCAACAATACCATAAGACCTAACAATACCCCTATGTTGATTTGCGATTACGTAAAGTTGGTCTTTTATTTCTTTATTAGATTCATTCCAAGCAAGTTCTTTTGGAAACTCATAAGGGGCGTCACATTTAATATGACGTTTTTTCATTTCGTGAAAAAGACCTGAGGCTATGGTTGATTTACCAGCCCCAGGTCCCGCGAATAGATTTATTATTTTAGTACGTTTCATTACAAATATAGATATAACATAAAACATAAAACACTAAGGATAATTCCATAGTACCCAAGACTAACCATTTTATCACTAAATTCTAGTTGACTCTTTCTTCTTCCTTGTGAATGTTCTTCGTAATATTTATTTTTCATAATCAATTATTCTTCAATAATAGTACCTGACTCCATATTAGATAAAGTGTCGAGTAATTCATCGACATTACTAATACCTGATGGGTCAAAAGTGTTAACTACTGTTGTGTCAACTACAGTAGTATCACAACACTGATTAGTAGTGTCTGTAATAATAACTTCAGTTTCTTCATTTACCGTTCCACATGAACACAATAAAGCGATAGTGGACAAAAACATCAAATTTTTCATTCTTAATAAGTTTTAAAAGTTTATGGACATAAATCCTAACGTATTAAGTATAGTAAAAAATAGTCACGCATCAAATAAAATTTTAAAAAAGATAGGTTAAAACATATCTAATTAATACTAAATCTAGATAAAAATAGATAAAAGACCATATTTATGGGCATGAAAACATTTAAATTACTGTTTTTTACAGTATTAACGTTATTAAACACAAACATTTTTTCACAAGAACAATGCGGTACTGATGATTTAATTATCCGTAACCCGTTTTTAATGGAAAGATATAATAGTAGAGTTGCTTGTGCTCCTGAAGTTGATTTAGACACGGCACAAGTACTTACTATACCGGTAGTATTTCATATTCTCCATTTAGGGGAAGCAGTAGGTGAGGGAACCAATATCTCAGATGAGCAGGTTCTCAGTTGTATTGAAAATCTTAACCACCGTTTTAGAGGTGATGTTGAGTCTTTATCTTCTTTAACTGATGAGTACGACGAGTACGAATTATCGTTGGTGAAAGATGGAAAAATTGAATTTTGTATGGCCGAACGAGGACCGGACAATAACCCAACTGATGGGATTAATCGGTATGATTGTAGTGATTTAACTTATGATGGTGAATCATATGTGGAAGACGGGGTCAATGCTTCGTCATTTATGGACGGAATCTCAGATAATTATATTAAACAACAATTTCATTGGCCAGAAGATAAATACTTTAATTTCTATGTCGTAACAGAAATTGACGGTAATAATGGAGGTAACGGAATTCAAGGATACTCATATGTTGGTTCAATAGGTACAGGTTCAAATGGATACATTTATGGTCCGGTATGTTTATATAATGTAACTGGAACTGTTGGTACATTAAAATTTGGAAGAACATTAAATGCCACATGGGCTCATGAAATAGGACACGCTTTTAATTTGTACCACACATTTGGATTTTCTTCAGATAATTGTGACGAAGAATCTAACCCATGTACACAAGGTGACTTAGTTCCTGACACACCACCAACCTCAGCTAACAATGGTTGTTCACCTAATGATTGTCCAGACGCTATGGTACAAAACTATATGGACTATACAAGTGAAAATTGTAAAATATCATTTACTCAAGGACAGATTGAACGTATGCGTGATGAAATTTATACAGGATTACCATACTTAATTAGTGATGACAATGTTTCCTGTCAATCCCCTAATTCTAAAGACGTTGCGGTAACATCTGTGACGGTACCTTCAGATTGGTGTTTAGAAACTTTAGATTTTAATGTAAAGGTAAACAACTTTGGAGGGGAACCAGCAGAAGATGTTACTTTGTTAGTTAACGGTATTTCATACGAAGTACCTACTATTAACTCTGGTGAATATGTAATAATTCCATTTACTGATTTTGAGTTAGGTGACGGTGTTATTGAATGTGAAGTAGTTTACGAACTTGATGAATTTTTAGATAACAATACATTAACTCAGGTGGTTGAAATTACTGAACAAAATTGGTTAGAAGTAATAATTTCACCTGATGTATGGTCAAACGAAATTGATTGGGAAGTTATTGACGAATTTGGAGAAGTGATACTTTCAGGAGGAGATTACCCATTTAACTCAGAAGAAATAGACTACTATGAGTCGACATGTTTACCCGATGGATGTTACACTTTTAGAATAACAGACACTAATGGAGATGGTATGTGTTCTGCTGATTTTGATAATGATGGTATATGTGATTTATTTAGTAATGCATTTATTAATATTATAGTAAATGACAATATAACATTTGAACTTTCGGACCCTACAGATTTAGATTTTGGTAGTGTTTTAGAAGTTGATTTTTGCACTATATATTGTCCACCATCTACAACATGTGAAGGTGATTTTGACGGTGACGGTTTAGTTACTGTTAGAGATTTAATGGTATTATTGTCGACACCTCAAGGACAATTAAATGACTGTAGTGAATTAGATTTAGACAATAATTTAGAAATAAATTTAAACGATATTTTAGATTTTTTATCTGTTATGGGAACTAATTGTTTCACTGGTGAAATTTTTAATGTCGGTATGATACCTTTAAATTTACAGTCTAAAATACGTGATTTAACTGATGTAAACCATGTAATGTTAGACAAACAAACTATAAGTACAAAATACTACACTCTAAGAGGTGTTGAAGTTACTTATACTCGTAGTTTAAGTAACGGAATATACTTACAAGAAACTTTGTTTTCGGACGGCACAAGAGAAGTTAATAAGATATTTATGGGAGAGTAGTACTATCTACTCTCTCATAAGTAATGATATTTTTTAGAACCACATTTTTAGTTTTTTTATTTAGTTTTTTTAGTAATATAAGTTTTTCTCAAGAACCCACGAGATGTGGTACTGACGAAATACTTGAACAACAGTTACTAGACCCTAAATTTAAAAGGAGTTATCAAAAATTTGAAGCTATCGCTAAAAAGGTAGAAGAAACAAAACGAACTTCAAATATGTCTACTTTACCTATTACAATTCCAGTAATAGTCCACGTTATTCATTTAGGTGAGCCCTATGGGACTGATAACCATTTACCTGTAGAATTCATACAAGAGGCTTTTGATAATTTAAATGATAATTTTACTGGTGAGTTTAGCGATGA
>Ga0222717_10004640_pt1 | contig 10077 bp, 7 predicted proteins | sample C33_18DmetaG_FD_165053 | JGI IMG/M metagenome (GOLD analysis project Ga0222717, IMG submission 165053) | Estuarine water microbial communities from San Francisco Bay, California, United States - C33_18D | ecosystem: Environmental > Aquatic > Marine > Unclassified | place: USA: California...
ATGATGAGTTAGTAGCAGCAATGCCAGTGGGTGTGGATTGGAATGACCTAGAGAAGTACGAGGAAGAGGATAACACGACAGGAAGTCAAGAGTTAGCATGTGTAGGTGGGGCATGTGAGATAGTGTAAACTCTGTAGGTACTAAAAAGCCCTGTGTAGATGACTACGCAGGGCTTTTTTGTTTTACTCTCCTAAAATAGCTCCAGCTACTATACCTGCTGAAGCAGAAGGTAAGAAAGCACTATCAAGGAACTTCTTAACGAGAGAAGAATCAGGATTAACACCTTTAGCTAAAGCACTGTTCACCATTTTAGCTCCAGCAATTATCTTGTTTATCTCCTTCGGCTCCATTTGTTTTTTAACTGCGTTGCTTACAATTAAATAAACACCTGCTTTAGTAACAGTAGGGCTAGTAGCCGCCCCTATTTCTCTGCCGCGAACAGTTAAGGAAGCTGCTGACTCTGCCCCTGCAAGACCTCTCTGCATAAGGGAAACTTCTTCAGCTAACTGCTTTAGTTTGTTACCAGTAGCGGGGTCAACTATAGCGTTAAACGTATCTCTAAATTTAGGCTGTAGCATTTTTTTAGCAAACTGCTCAGCTTCTCTAGCAGAACGTGTAGGGAACAGGGATTGCAAATAACTATCTTTCATGCTTTCTAAAATGTTCTCTCCTTGGCTATTGCTTTTCAGCTCTTTAGCCTTTGCGATAAGTTTACGTACACTTTCTACGCCTATTTGCTCGCCAGCGGATACTAAATCTTCTCCTATTTGTGCAGGGTTTTTCTTGTTAAGACTACGTACAATCCAGTCTCCGTTGATAACTTTAATACCTTCAGCATATATTTTACTGGCGGCTTCATAACTAGCTTTAAGTTCTGGGTTAAAGTTCTTAGCAGCTTGGCCCATAGAGTCTTCTAAAGTTTTAATAGCTTTGACCATTAAAGCATTTGCTTGAGAATCTGAAGAACCTAAATCAGCCTTCATGTCTCTTTGTAACGCTTTTAAGTTAGACAGCTCCTCGTGAGCCTCTGAGAAAGACATTTTAGAACGCATCTCAGTAAGCTTTTTAGCTCGTGTTGCAAACTTACCCTCAATAGAGGAAACTCCGTACTTATTAATCAACCTATCTAGGTTTTTCTCTCCTAACTTAGCAATAGCTGATGTGTCAACAAACTGCTTCCCTTTTAAAGTTGCTTGTAAACTAGCAATAGCTTCTTCCGTGTATTTTTTAGCTCCTACGTCTAAATTGCCTAAACCGTTTTTAAATCTTTTCAAATCTCCAATGGTCTTCGTTACCATTTTAGGAGAAGCGGTAGTATCTAAAGCTTTAACTATTGACTCAGCTGTGTTTAAAGCAGAAGAAGGACGTAAACTCTTTTTAAGCTTATTTAGTTTTAACAAAGTAGGCGCTCTGCGTATGTGTATCTTACCCGCCTTGTCAATCTCTCGATACAGCGGAGAAACTGTTTCTTTTAAAGCTGCTTCAGTATCCTTAACTAGATTCTGTAAAGCTACACCTGTTTCGTCTCTAGTCAATCTTTTAGAACCATTAAGAAAACTATTAAACTCTTTCAGTATGTACTGGTTTTGCCCTTCTACGGCATCGTCAACAACTTTAGACATTGTTAAAGAGGCTTGCGCTAAGTCTTGAGCTGCTAATGCTTTTGTACCGGCAACACCTGTTTGACTAGGAAGAAGTGTAGTGCCTTGTGCTATTAATTTCTCTTGTAGCAGTTCTACTTTTAACAACTCGTCTTCAGACTTTAAAAGCTGTGATTCAAACTGATCTACCATCTCTTCAGTAACACCGTGTTTAGCAGCGGCTTCCTGAGCAGTCATCTTCCCAGTTTTTACTTCCATAGCAGCCCTAGAAGTTATAGCCTCTATTGTTTCCTTGGCTGCGTTCTTGGTTACTAAATTATATACAGGCTTTACAATAACTGACAAACCTTTTCCTAAAACACCAAAACCAAGACCATAAGCAGCGTCTGTGACACCGGCTTTACCGGCTTCTTGAAAGATGTTTTCAGAAATTGATCTGTCTTCAAGCTGCGCTTCAGCTACTTCACCTGTAGCAGAGCCTGCCATAGCTCCAAAAGCGCCTCCAATTAAGCCTCCAACAGCTGTGCCTACAGGGCCTAAAGCAGACCCTACCGAAGCTCCGTACAAAGCACCGGCTACTCCACCGCCTGCTTCGGCTATAGTAGAAACCATGTCAGCATTGGTTTTCATGTCTCTATCGTAGTCTTCTGACGTTACGTATCCAGCAGCTATTGCCTGCTCTTTAAAATCTTGTTCAGATATAGCAGGGTTTACATTGCGAACAATAACGCCATTAGGCAGGGTTCTATCCATTATTAACTTCCTCTTCGAATCTGTCGAACTGACGGGCGTGAAGGAACTGTAAAGGCACTTCCGTCTACTTCTGGAGCTTCTTCCCATACAAGTCCATACTTAGTTCCTAACATCTCAGTAAACTCGTCAGAACCTTGTTCTTTTTCCCAGTAATCAGCAAAACCAGAATCGTCTCCCTTATTCTCTGAAAGCCATTTAGCTCTTGCGTTTTCACCTTCAGCAACTAACGCAGCTAATTTAGCTTGGCCTTTCAGGTACGAAGAAATTTCTGAGGGTTTCCAAAATTTAGTGGGGAAACCTTGCATAGCTAAAGCAACGTCTTTATCAGAAGCTGCTCCGGGCGGTAAGTTGTTCAATACAGCTTGGTTTCTTACAGCGTCAAACTGAACACGCAAAGAGTCTACATCACCTTGCGTACCTAAAAACTCATTCAAGCCTGCTAATGTTCTTCCTGCCACACCAGCAGCAGGGGCGTATTTTTCAAAACCTTCAGCTATGGTTATCATTTTACGGGCAGTAGCTGCATTACTTCTAGCTTCTGATGTAGCTTCTCTAATTGCTTTTTTATCCGCAGACCCTAATGCTTCTTTATCTGAAACTAGTCTTGCTCTTGCTATATCTACTTTTTGTTGCTCTAAATCTTGAGCTTCTAAGTATCTTTCTTCTTCTCTGTTTTGAAGATTAAACTGAGTCTGTAAAGCCAAAGCCCTGGGAGGGTCTATTTTAGATATTAAAGCTACAGCTTGCTGCTGGCCTTGAGGAGTAGTCACGTCTAAGCCTTGCAGCTGCTCTTTAACAATATCAGCTTGAGTTCTAGTGTCTACACCAAACAATCCTCCAGCAGCTTGACGAAGATTTTGTTCACGCTGAGGAGCTTGCAATGCTCTAGACCTAGCTAAGTTAGAACCCAGCCCAGTTCCTTGAATAGCAGACGCTCTTGTAATACCTTGTTGTTCAGCTGTTGGAGCAGCTAGGCCAGTAAGAAGCCCTTGAATGTTTACTTTATTCGCCATTGTCCTATCCTTATCCTACACCAGGTTCAAAAATGTCTAATATACCGTTGTTGTTTCGGTCTTCAGAGCCGCTACCACTACTCATGCCACCAAACAGATCGTTAGTCATAAAGCCGCCTGTTGCGTTGCTACCGCCACCTAGCAGACTACCTGTTGATGTACTGCTTCCTCCGCTAAACAACCCTCCTAAATAACTTCCAATGTTGTCAATAGAAGCTGTAGGCTGTTTTGTACCAAAGATAGAATTTATAGCACTGTTTAGTAAGCCTTGTTGGGCAGAAGCGCCTGTCCCAGAGCCTCCTACAATGTTGGCCATGCTCTGTAAATTAGCTAATCTTTCTGTTTGACCTAGTTCAGCAGCCTGTAAATAACCTTCAAGACCTAACTGTCCTGTTTGAGACTGTAGACTAGCTCCTGTACGTCTTCCTATATCTGCAAATCCTGCTGGTATCTGACTTGCTTCTAATAAGGAAAGAGCTTGCTGCTGTGGTAAGTAACCTGCTGCCATCAGCTGCTGCATGTTAGCTATATCAGCCGCTTGTAACTGTGAAGGCAACTGAGCTGCTTGTGTGCCTAAACCAAACAGTCCTGCGCCTAGTCCTAAACGACCTTGCTGTAGAGCTTGTTGCTGCGCTGCTGCACCAATGTCTGCTTGCTGTAGCTGTAAAAGGTTAGCTAAGTCTTGCTGCTCGAACCCTCGGCCTGCTTGTGCGCCTTGCAGACCTAAACCTGCGAGTGCAGTGCCCCGTCCTATTCCTGCTGTTTCTAGGTCTGAAGAAAGTCCAGCTAAATTAGAGGCTAGTCCTGTTAACCCAGTAGCTGTAGCCATTTCTTGTTGCTGTTCTGCCAGTGCCTGCTGTCGAGCAGATAGACCAGCACGAGCCATAGCTTCCTGACGAGCAGTTTCTTGTGCCAGAAGCTCAGGAGATGCCCCGCCATAAGCAGCAGAGGACAGTCCTAAGCGGCCTTGAGAAAGTAGACGCTCTTCTGTAGCCAGGCGTTGACGTTCTTCCTCTGGAGCCTGTGTGGCTCTAATAGCTTCGTAAATATCAGCTTGGCGAGCTTCAGGAGATGTTAACAAACCTTGACCAGCAGCACCTGCAAGTCCTGCGTACTGAGAGCGTAAAGCTTCAATGTCAGCAGGTTGGCCAGCTCTTCCTAGCTGCGCTTGAGCGCCTCCTAGACCTGCTTGAGTAATACCCTCAAAGCCTGTAGGCTGCCCCATCTGACCTAATGTCTGACCAAACAACCCACCTACTGCGCCACGCTGTGCTGCCAAAGAGGGATCAATAGTGCCTACTTGTCCCAGCTGCTGTTGTGCTTGACCATAAGCTGCTCCGCCTATCTGACCAGCTCTGGGGTCGTAGCCAGCTCCTATAGAGCCTGCTGCTGCTCCTGACAGACTTTGAAGCCTAGCTTGTTGTGCTTGTTCTTGAGGACTAAGCTGTATACCAAACCCACCTTCAGGAGTTGTTTGTATGTTTGCTAAGCTACTGGTAACAGAGTAAGGTCTAAACTGTGATTGCTCTACAGCACGTTGTCCTATTGCTTCAGCGCCTTGTCTAGCTTCTCTGCCTAAAGTAGAAAAAGCTTTTTCACCTTCTCTACCTACATAATAATTAGCGCCTAGGTTAAATAAATTATTAGCATTGCTGCTTAAAAACCCACCAAGACCACTACCAGAGCTTGTTTGTGGCACATAAGAACCGCCAAAACTGCTCCCAATGTTGTTTCCTATTTGAGGAGCGGAAGGCATAACAGGCATGTTAGCTCCTGTTTGAGGAGCGGTAGGCATAACAGGCATGTTAGTTCCTGTTTGAGGAGTTCTAAACATCCCTGATCCGTCAAACGCTGGCTGTACTGGTTGTGCTGTGTAAGGCTGAACAATCCCTTGAGTTAAATATCGTGGAAAGCTGTAAGGAGTCTCTCCAGCTCTTATTAGACTACTGATATAACCCGGATCGTAGGTTTCTTCAAGAGGTTCCGACACGCCGCCCATATAAGGTGCCGACACGCCGCCTATATTAAAGGTGTTTCCATATTTGTCTAAGCCAACCATTAGTAAGACCCTCCAGTAATTGTGTCAGCCGTTAGTGTGCCTGTCACGTTTACGGTAGCGGCCGTTACAGTACCAGTAAATGTAGGATCAGCAGAGTTAGCTTTAGTAGCACTGGCTGTCGCTATGTTGTTAAACTCAGTGTCTATCTCTGTTCCTCTCACAATCTTCGCAGCATTGCCTGAAGGGAGAGAATCCTTTGTAGCAAAGTTAGTTGTCTTAGTGTAATTAGACATTTAGATAAGTCTCCCTAGTAGAGCATGTATGTCGATTTTTTGAATTGAGAAAGCAGCACCGTTGACTTCTGCTTCTATGCCAATGGTTACTACCTCACCACTGCCGCTGGTGTTAACCTTTGGTGTGTTGATGAGGATAGAAGAGGTGTACTCGCCTGTGGTGTTGTACTCAGATATACCATACTCAGCAATGTTGCTAGAAGCAAATGTAAAAGCTTGCTTAGTGTAACTAGCTGTGTAGTCATAACCCCAGTTAAGTGTAGTGGGTGTGTTCTGACCACCAATGATAGTCAAGTTAAACTTCTTCAGGAACTTCAAGTTAGATGTGTTACCAAAGTCCATAGGGTTACTGAAGTATCGCATCTCGTACTTGTTAGCACCATCCATATAGCCTTTGTACTCAACAATGCCTGAAGAGATGCCTATGTATATCTCACCATCTTCCAGTACAGCAAAGGACAGAGGATACATACCTGACCATGTAGTAGCCCTGTGTGAACCATCCTCTAGCGCTCTACGCATGTCAAAACAGTACACAGTGTTGCTGTCAGGTAGTGTTAACAGGTAGAAGGCTTCTTCAGAGCTGTACAGTGACTTGATAGCGTTAGTCTGTAAAGGGATCAAAGACAACAAGTCTGTGCGTACGTTCTTGCTAATGTCTCGCATAGGCATGGACTTCTCTTGTATAGTCCTACCAAAGCTACGTACACCTGTCTCAGACAAGAACAATATGTCAGTGCCTGTGTGCTGTACTGAGTCACGAGCTATGCAACCAACGCCTTCTATGGTGTCTGTAAGCGTCATATTAGCAGGAGAAGAGGCTCCTGAGTACACCAGTATAGACTTCTTGCCAAAGATGATTAGGAAGCCATTGTGGGCCGCTAGAGCCGTTATCTCGTCAAAGCCTGTAGGCCATACAGTAGTTACATTTAGCGAGCCTGACGTACCACCTGTCCAATGATGTCCGTTAAGTGTATCAGACCAGTAGACAGTGTGTTTATTGCCTGTAATGTCTGCTGCCCAGAGACGACCGTATGCTGCTAAGACTTCGTTAGCCTCTGGTGGTGTACCTGTTGCGTGAGAGTGTGCTGAATGTTCTTCCAGTACAAACGAACCATCATGGTCTGTACCTATCACGTACTCGTGGTCTCTCTGGAATAAGTAGACGTGGTTGTTTAAAGTAACAGCTTTCCAGTTATTAGCTGTAGGCGTGTACCCAGCAGGAGTAGCATCTGTTAAGGTGGTAGTTCCTGTAAAGATTTTATTGTTACCTGCTGACAGTACAACCTTATCGCCAGAGTTATCAATGAACTCGTACACAGTCTCTATACCACGGCTAGTACCTAGTACAGAAGAGCCGTTAGTAGAAACCTCTTCCCAGCCCTTACGCGCACCAATACGACCTAGCTGATCAATAACACAGTTGTCTGCAACAGCAGCAAACGAGGGATCAACACCAATGGGTGAGTCCTGTGTATTAAGACCAGCAAAGCCTGGAGCAGATATTGTAATGTTCTGTAGTGGTTGTGCCATTAAGAATACCAGATAGTTTCTTCAGGGTGTTGTGACGCATCAATAGCAATAGCGTCAGACAATGTTCTGTCAGCAAGTCCAAACAACTCTGCTGCACTTGTACCACCAGTCTCTCCACGCTCTCTAGCACCCAGTGCTGTAGCAATCTGCACAACAGGTGATGAAGGCACTGCCAGAGTCTCTGTATCTTCTGTAAAGTCTGCTGTACGTAGTACCACGTTAAAGCGTAACTGATACACACCGTCAGGCTTGGGGTAGATGTCCACAGCGTTGTCACCAGCAGCGTTAACACCGTTGAAGCTGTAGAACTGTGGAGACCCTAGAGGAGGTGTCTCAATCAAAAAAGCGTTGTCCATCCAGCGAGAAGGGCGGTACTGCATGAAGAAGTCTGAGGTGTCGTTGATAACGTCTAACAGCTTCATCCTGTTCTGTGAGCCAGTCAACACATAGTTAAAGGTTGTAACGTCTGTGGTTACAGTCAGTGTAGTACGCAGAGCTGTCCAGTCATAAGCATCTTCTACGGTGCGTTTAGCGTCATTAACAAACTCTCCAATAAGTTTAGAGTAGCTGTTCTGAGAGACTGATGTTACTTCATCTTCTCTGAGTCTACGCAATACGCTGTTTACTAATTGTAAGTATGTCATTATTAAAATCTTCCTGTCTGTGCAAAACTAGATTCAAATAAATCAGAGTAACCTAAATCTACGTAATCTAAAGGGTTTAGTTCAACACCTGTTTGTGTTTTAAATTGAAATAACTCGTCTGAAAATAAATCGTCTGTGGTTCTGGTAGAAGAGGGTACAGCAGGTTCTTGTTGCATTGTAATATTTAAAGAGGGTAAAGGTAGATTAGACAAAGATATGTTAGGTAGTTCAATGTCATCTATAAAGTTATCTAAAGGATTAACAACGTCTCTTACAAAGTCTTCAATACCAGGAACTACTTCTCTTATTGCTGTATCTAAAGCAGAAAGAGCTTCTCCTGCGGGTTGTACAAACGTATCGTCTACTTCTTTAAGTATTGTACGAGCAGGTTGTATAATAACATCATCTACAGCACTACCTACAGGTCTAACAACGTCTTCTGTAGCACTGCCTACGGTTCTGACAACGTCTTCTGTAGTGCTTCCTACGGTTCTAACAATGTCCTCAACTTGCCTACCTGCTGCTTTAAGCTCTTCAGGTACTTTAATTTGACCTACAGCGTTTTCCACAAAATCAGCAAGAGCTGTGCCTGCTGCTCCAATAGGACGTACGACAGCTCTTATAACGTCTTCAACAATCCCTAAGTCTATGTTAGGAGTATCTGGGAGGTCTACCCCTAGCGAGCCACCTTCTATAATGTATTTACCTAATCCGGAAAGTAAAGCATCGTCTAAGTCAGCGCCTCCAGCTAATTCAGTTACCGCCTTACCAATACCTGCTTGGAAGTCATCATACTGTATACCTGCGCCTGTAATAACATCTTCAGTTAAACCTACTGAAGCTAAACTGCTGTTAATCAAGGGCTGACCTACTAATGCTAAAGCGGCTCCTTCAGCATTACCTGCTGCGGCAGCTTTTACTACAGCTTGTGTTTGAGCGTAAGTAGTGCCAAACAAGCCATTACCTGTTGTAGGCAGTGCTGGGCCAGCTTGGCCTGTTGGTAAAGCACCTGATGAAGGAGGTGTAATAGCGCCAGCTACTTCTAAGCCTGTTAGAGCTGCTGTTGCTATTTCCAGAGGAGATACATCTTCACCTGCTGCAACTTTAACGCCTGTCATAACAGCGTTAGCTACAGGATTAAGTGCGCCTAGTATTTGCATTGGCGGTGTGTTTAGTATGCCAGCTACTGTACTAGGGCTTTCAATCCACTCCGCTGAGTAAGTGCCTACAGGGCCAGAGGCTTCGTACCTACCACCGCTGCCTTGATGTTCTTCACCAGCCACACGAGCAATAGAGGTCTGCGTACCTGTGTTTAAAAATACTTTAGTTCCATCTTCTTTTTCTATGAAAGTAGGAATCTCGTTCTCTTCAACGTATTCAACAAGGTTGTCATCTACTTTTTCTTCAAAGTAATCGTCAAGAGCGCCTAATGGGTTTTGTGTTATACGGCTTATGTCTACTGATTTGTCAAGACCACTGTAGTCACCTGACTCAGCCGCCATGTCTGCTAATGCTCTGCTTTGACCTTGTTGTTGACTAAAGAAATCACCAAGCCCTACAATAGCTTCTTCTGGTGTTTCTTTTTTTACAGGTGCTGCTAGACTAGGAGCAATAGCTTTAACAGGAGATTTAGCTACAGGAGCTGTAGATACAAGAGGTCTCATCAACCCTGTAGATATAGGATCGTTAGCAATAGGGCGTGTTATGGTAGGAGCAGGTGCTTGTTTAATAGGAACACTGCGAACAGGCTCTTGTCTTTTAACAGGAGTAACAACAGGCTGTGCTTTAGGCAAATCAAAACCTGAAGGACGCTTTTCCTCTCTAACAGGAATGCGACGACTGGTTTGTAGTTTAGCTCTTTTTGCCATTATCGTTCTCTCTGTACGCCTTTAGTTTTTTCTACTGTACGCATAGCGCCTAGTCCTAACATACCCATTAACACACTAGTCAGCAAGGAGCTGTCAACAGGAGGAACAGTAACCCATATACCCAGAATAGGAGCTAAGATGGTAGAATATAGAAGAGCTAGTCCACATATCCATCCTATAGCTGGTCGCCAACCTGCTACAAATAAACTCTTATGTGCTGCTTCAGCCTTGTTGACTTCTAACTGGCCTTTAGCTAATTCCTGTGCATGCTTCTCCGCCATAGTCGCTAACTCAAACGCTATAGCATTTTTCTTGTCCTTATCCTCTACGACTTTATCTAAGAGGTTAGTAACAGGGGCTATCAAGGAATTCA
>Ga0222717_10004641_pt1 | contig 10075 bp, 11 predicted proteins | sample C33_18DmetaG_FD_165053 | JGI IMG/M metagenome (GOLD analysis project Ga0222717, IMG submission 165053) | Estuarine water microbial communities from San Francisco Bay, California, United States - C33_18D | ecosystem: Environmental > Aquatic > Marine > Unclassified | place: USA: California...
AACCTCTAAAGAAATCTGTGCAGCTGCATGAAAAATCATAAAAAATCAACTAACCTGGTATGAATAAAATAAAAAAAATAGCCGTAATAGGAAGTGGTATTGCCGGTCATGTAGCTACTTACCGGCTAAAGGATTATTTTGATGTAAGCCTCTTTGAGCAAGACGATCGCTTTGGGGGTCATGCAAATACGGTAGATATCATTAAAGACGATAATGTCACACCAGTCGATACGGGATTTATCGTTTACAATGAACTCACATACCCCGGATTAACAAACCTTCTAAAAGAATTACAAGTGAATTCCATAGCTACTGATATGAGCTTTGGGGCTTCATTGAGTTTGCATAATTTAGAATATAGCTCTAAGAGTATAAACTCATTATTTGCCCAACGTAAAAACCTCTTCAATTTTTCCTATTTGGGTATCTGGAAAGATTTTTTTCGTTTTCGTAAAGAAGCTAAAGAATACATCTTAAAACATCCTAATGATCATGAAACAACTTTAGGTGAATTTATTCACACGAAGGGTTATGGTAAAGCTTTCAGAGATTCCTTCCTATATGCAGTAGCGGGAGCCATATGGTCAACCGCACCTAAAGATATGGACGATTTTCCATTACAATCTTTCCTACGATTTATGATCAATCACAAAATGTTAGATCCTTGGGGTCAACCTGTATGGAGAACCATACCTGGAGGTTCTAGAAAATATGTGGAAGCTATAATTAATAAAGGTGGATATAAGAAACATCCTCATCATAAAGTCACCTCAATCCTAAGAGAAAAGAAAGGAATTAAGATTATCTGTGACAATCATTATCAAGAGATCTTTGATGAGGTTGTGGTGGCAACACATTCAGACCAAGCTTTAAAATTATTAACTACCCCCTCGTATAAAGAACAAGAAATCTTAGGTAGTATTAAATACCAAAAAAATACCGCTATCTTACATTCTGATGAAAATTTAATGCCTAAAGAGAAAAATGCTTGGGCCGCATGGAATGTATATATAGGTAAAAATAATACTGATCAGGTTGAACTAAGTTATGATATGAATCTTCTCCAAAACATCAAAAATGGACGCTGGATTGTCACTCTTAATAACAATCGTGAAATAAACGAAGGTCTGATCCATAAAACAATTCAATATCAGCACCCTTTTTTTGATATATCTGCTCTTAAAGCACAAAAACGTTGGGAAGAAATTTCTGGGATTGATCATGTGCACTATTGCGGCGCATACTGGAAGTGGGGTTTTCACGAAGATGGACTATGGAGTGCTATCCGTGTGGTAGAAAATTTAAAAAATAAATATATCCATGAATTGAAGGGGGTCTAAGGAATATGGTTACATATCAAGAAATTAATCAGACACCTTACTACCAGCAAAGCTCTCTGTACAAAGGAACAGTTTGTCATCATCGGTACTTCCCTAAGATACATTACTTTAAATATCATTTAGTTTATTTTTACCTCAATCTTGACGATCTTGAAAATTGGGATTTCAAGTGCTCTCATTTTCTTTTTTCAAAATTTAAGTGGAGACCCTACCGTTACCGTCGCGAAGATTATCATCGGCCAGAAATAAGCAATCTAAAAAAAGCTGTACTAAAATCTATAAAAGAAGGCAGTGGAGTCAATTACACGGATGATGTCAATATATTTATTCTAACTCAGCCACGAGTTTTAGGTTTTTCGTTTAATCCGGTAAGCTTCTATTATCTTTATGAAAAAAAATTACTGAAATGTATTTTAGCGGAAATTAATAATACTCCTTGGAATGAGCGTTACCATTATATCATTCATCAAGAAACAAAACCATACAATGATAAAAATAACAATAATGAAATAGAATTAGAAAAATCCTTTTCTAAAAATTTTCATGTTTCTCCCTTTATGAGTATGAAACAAATATATTCATGGTGCTTTAAAATTAAAAATAATGATTTATCGATTGATATGTTTAACCATGAAAATCATCAACAGATTTTCAGAGCCGGCATGAAACTAAAACATCGACCCCTTAATAGTAAAGAAATATTTCTATCTCTACTAACATTACCTTTCTCCTCATTAAAAGCTTTTATAGCTATTTATTGGCATGCCTTATTACTCAAATTTAAAGGTGTGCCTTATAATGAACATCCCCAATACAAGAGTCTAAATCATGCAAGTTGAAAACAGTATCCTAAACACACAAGTTTCTTATAATGAATCCCGAAAGAAAGGTCGGAAATTTTCATTCAGAACTTTTCTTTTTAAACAATTCACAAAACTTCAGAACGTTCATATAATCGTTAAGGACAGTTATGGCCATTACGAATTTGGAGATAAGAATTTTGAAAGCATTAAAATTTCAGTAAAGGACCCGGCATTTTATCGCAAAGCCATTATGGGCGGTACTATGGGTGTCTCTGAATCCTATTTAGATGGAGAGTGGGAATGTGAAGACCTTTATAGTCTATTTAAGGTATTTTCTTCACAAAAATCTTCCATAAAGGAACTAGATGGACCACTCACTCGCTGGACTCGTCCATATCTACTTTTTAAAGAATGGCTTGTCAAAAACTCTCTTTTTAATACAAAGAAAAATATCTCTGCTCATTACGATTTAGGTAATGATCTTTTCGAAAATTTTTTAGACCCAACCATGAGTTACTCTAGTGCTCTATTTGAATCAAACAATAACGTTCATAAAAGGAATTTGGAGGAAGCCTCTATAGCCAAAGTCGACCGACTCTGTCAGATCCTAGAATTAAAAAAGAACGATCATCTTTTGGAAATCGGAACGGGATGGGGATACCTTGCCATTCATGCAGCACAAAAATATTCTTGCCGGGTAACTAGTGTGACCCTATCCAAAAATCAAAAAAAATATGCCGAAGATAAAATAAAATCTCTAGGCTTAGAGAATCAAATAACTATCCTCCTAAAAGACTATCGTGAGTTGAGGGGACAATATAGTAAATTAGTTTCCGTGGAGATGATAGAAGCAGTGGGTCCTCAGTATATCCCATCTTATTTCAAACAATGTAGAGAATTACTTAAAAAAGATGGTTTAGCCGCTCTCCAAGCCATTACTATACCCGATCACGCTTACAAAGATCACCTCAAAAATGTAGACTTTATTCAAAAATATATTTTCCCCGGCAGTAAAATACCCGCTATTTCAGTATTACTTAATGAAGCTTCAAAGAATGGCCGTTTCGTTTTGGAAGACCTCAAAGATATGAGTTTAGATTATGCCCAAACCATGAGGTCTTGGCGAAAAAATTTTAAGAATAATATAAATGATATCCGGAAACTTGGTTATGACGAAAGATTTCTCCGTATGTGGGATTATTACCTCAGTTATTGTTCAGCCGGCTTCCAAACACGATACCTAGGAACTGTACAAATGCTACTTAGAAAACATGATTAAAAATATCCTTATTATTCTCTTGATAAACAATGTTATTCTTTGTTCACAGGATTTTGATGACAACTTATCTATCAGTAGCATAAAAGACAATCAAAAACCTATACTAAATGATTATAAGGGATACTGGAGGTTTGTACGCAAGGATTTTGAAACAAGGCATAAACATATGATTTCCTTTTTCACCAACAAAGCTCTCAATACTCGACTATATCTGGGAGATAAATTTTTTAGACAGTACATCAACCCTCAAAAAACTTATGGTGGTGATCGTCCTATAATAAAAGTTTCAAGAATCAATGATGGGAAAGACTTCAAAGGGTGGAATTTTATTCGTTTGGAGAATAATATAAAAGTTCAATTTAGTCTAAATTTAAAAAATGGTTTGTGGTATTACCAAGAAAATGAAAAAGAATACCAAGTCATAAAAGGTGACAAAAAATCTTATCAGAAATGGTTAAACAAAAATGATTAAGTTATTTTTGAATACTATATTGAAATGAGAATTTGGTCTTTACATCCAAAACACTTGGATACTAAAGGTTTGGTTGCCTTATGGAGAGAAACCTTATTAGCTCAAAGTGTTCTTAGAGGTAAGACTCGAGCATACACAAACCACCCGCAACTTATAAGGTTTAAAGAATGTTCAGACCCTATTCAAGGCATCTCTAATTATTTACATGGCGTCCACCATGAAGCTTTGAGGCGTGATTACAAATTTTCTGCTTCTAAAATCATCTTGCCTTTCAAAAAATTACTTATTATGGTATCAGTGGGGCAAATAGAATATGAATGGAAACACCTTCAATCCAAGCTACTAACTCGAGATACTAAAAAATACTATATAAATGCAGCCTACAAGAGAAAAAAGTGCCATCCGATATTCATTTTAAAAAAAGGAGATATTGCCAAGTGGGAAAAAGTAAAAGTATAATTTTTTGGGTACTACCCATTATACTCATTTTATATTTAATGGGTTGCTCTTCAACATACACTCATAAAGGAGTGACAGGAAAAAATCTCCCTTTGTTCAAAGGACATACTCTGAATAAAAAGGAAATCACCTTACCTGATGATTTTTTAGGTCAAAAGTCTATTTTACTAATTGGTTATGTTCAGAATTCCCAATTTGACATTGACCGCTGGTTAATTGGTTTAGATATGCAAAGGGTAGTTACGCCGGTTTTCGAGATCCCTGCTATTAAAGGATTTTGGCCTAAACTTTTCCGGAACCAAATAGATAATGGAATGCGCAGAGGGATTCCCAATGAATTATGGAAAATTGTAATAACTGTTTATGATGATGGAGAAAAGATCCAAGAGTTTTTGGGTAACGAAAAACCTGGAAATGCACGCATCGTGATTTTGGATGAACAAGGAGAAATAATTTATTTTTACGATCGTGGTTTTTCGGTTAATGCTCTAAAAGAAGCGTTAAAATTTGTTGAAAGAGAAAATGAATCCTCTAGTTCACTATAAAAAGGTTATATTTATCATATGAAACCCACAATATATGTTAGTCGGTGCCTAGGCTTTGATGCCTGTCGTTATAATGGACAGAAATTATCACATTCATTTGTTGATTTATTAAAAATGCATGTAGATATCAAAACCGTCTGCCCTGAAGTTGATATGGGTATGAGCATTCCCAGAGCTCCCATAAGAATCAACGTCAATCATCAGAAAAAGAAATCTCTCATGCAACCCTCTACGAATATAGACTACACACAAAAAATGTCAGACTTTAGTGATAATTTCTGCGCATCTCTTAAAAATATTGATGGTTTTATTTTAAAAAGCCGATCCCCATCTTGTGGTATCCGGAATACCAAACTTTACAGTAAAGAAGATATATATTTGGGTAAAGGTTCAGGATTATTTGCTCAGAAAGTCCTTGAAGTTTTCCCCGGTCTGGCAATTGAAGATGAAAGTCGTCTTGGTTCTCAAAGATTTAGAGACCATTTCCTCATGAAAATCTATACTCTAGCTCGTTTTAGGAAAGTAAAAGAATCTCAAAGTATGAGTGAGCTAATGGATTTTCAAAAACATCACAAATTGCTTTTTATGGCTTATAATCAAAGTCAAGCTAAGGTTTTAGGTTGCATACTAGGCTCTAGCCCCAAGGAAAGGTCTATGCTTGATCTCATAGTAGAATACGAAAGAACACTCCATCTGCTTTTCAAAAATCCAGCCCGCAAAGTATCTCATATTAATGCATTGATGCATGCTATGGGCTATTTCTCAAAACAACTCAAAACTACGGAAAAAGCTTTTTTTCTAGATCAGCTACAATTATTCCGAGAAGATTTATGCCCATTACGTTCATTACTTAATTTATTAGAGTCTTGGATCATTCGTTTTGATGAAAAATACTTAACTCAACAAATATATTTTAACCCTTACCCCAAAGAGCTCATACTCAATAAGGCTTAATAGCCTTTAATTTTACTTCCAAATTTAACGACAAGGCTTTTATATTATGTCACTATTCACACACGGCCATCTAATTACACCATTATTGTGATGCCTCTTACTAAGGACCCATTTATAAACTGGAAGCAATTAGCTCTAAAGGATAAAAAGGCATTTTGCAGGAAGTTCTTCAATGAGCTCAGTCTAAAAAATATTGACCTCGTAGAACAATTCTATCATGTAGATGCATATTTCGAAGATCCCATAGGTCATCACGAAGGGATTAATAGTATAAAAAAATATTATAGTTCCATCTATGGGCCTGTAACTGAAATATCTTTTGATTTTCATGATGTAATTGCAGATAAAGCAATAGTAAGTCTTCCCTGGATTATGAAATTTAAAAGTTCTAAACTTAAAAGAGGGGAATCGGTTAAAGTCAAAGGCTTTTCTTTAATTAAATTTTGCCCAGATACTCACAAAGTTATCTACCATCGTGATTATTTCGACCTTGGAGAAATGATCTATGATAATATTCCCATATTTGGTCGTATAACGAAATGGATAAAAAAAAGACTAAAATGATTATATACCAAATACTATATTTCAGGTTAGAGAATTCTTATATAGAGCGATATACCAACCTAATAATTTACTAATATTCATTCTACCCATATGGCAACAATTCTTTTAACAGGATCCACTGGTTATATAGGGCACAGACTGCTTTCCAGGCTATTACTAGACAATCATAAAATCATATGTTGTCTTCGTGATGTAAGAAGATTCAGACCACCTAAAGGTAGCGAAAACAAGATATCTCTATTAGAAATAGATTTTTTATATTCTAACAAACTTCCAGATGGTATTGTACCTGATGTTGCTTTTTATCTTATCCATAGCATGAATAAGAATGGTGATTATAGTGATGATGAATCACGTTGTGCCGAGAACTTTTCAACTGCATGCGCAGAATGCCAACAGGTAATCTATCTTAGTGGAATTGTTAATGAGGAAGTACTTTCACCTCACCTGAGGTCACGTTTAGCAGTTGAGAAAATTCTTTCAGAAGGAAAATTTTCTCTCACAGTGCTTCGAGCAGGTATTATTATTGGGAGTGGAAGCGCTTCATATGAAATCATTAGGGATTTAGTAGAAAAATTACCTATTATGATAACACCTAAATGGCTAAATACTTATTGCCAACCAATAGGCATCCGCGAGGTTCTTGACCTTCTCGTGAAATCCATTCTTAATTCAGACCTTTATAATCATAATTTTGATATTGGAGGAAAAAATATACTTACCTACCGTGATATGTTATTGGGTTATGCCCGGGTCCGAGGTTTAAAGAGGTATATATTGACAGTCCCTATCATGACCCCTAGACTATCATCTTACTGGCTCTATTTTGTAACTTCAACGGCTTATCAACTAGCCGTAAATTTAGTTGACAGTATGAAAGTTAAAGTTATTTGTAGAGATCAGATACTACAAAGTAAATTAGGAGTAAATCCCACTTCATATGAAGAAAGTTTAATGAAAGCACTACAAGTGTCTAGTTTAGGCAAAACACCTTCTTCTTGGCATGACAGCCTTATTAGTGGCGGACATTTATATCGTCTTGATGATCTAATTGAGGTCCCAAAACACGGATGTTTTTGCGATTCTCGAAGTTTAAAAAGTCACAATATTCAAGGTAGTATTTCAAAAATATTTAGAATTGGTGGTAATAATGGATGGTATGCAGGGAATTATCTATGGAAAATTCGAGGGTTTATTGATAAATTATGTGGTGGTGTTGGTCTTCGTAGAGGACGAAGGGATGATGATAATCTCGAAGCAGGCGATACGCTAGACTTCTGGAGGGTCATAAAAGCTCAGAAAGAGCAAGGCTATTTATTACTATTTGCTGAAATGAAACTTCCTGGAGAAGCCTGGTTAGAATTTCAAGTAGAAGGTGACTTTATCAATCAATCAGCTACTTTCAGACCTAGAGGGCTTTTAGGAAGAATATACTGGTGGTGTGTACTCCCTCTTCATGGATACATATTCTCTCGGATGTTAAAAAAAATAGCCCAATAAAACAATAAATTTTTCAATTGTTGGACACATATCAACCGAGCTATCATAATATAAAAAGTCCTTTCATGTTCTTGTGATATTTTCAAAGGTTTCGATCTAGATTATTAACTCTAGTTATACGAAATGGCTACGACGACGTGGGGATTCAGTAGGAGGCTGCTTCATGATAAAACGATGACCTTCTACGAGAGAAAGTAAATCAAAAGAACTTAGGATGCCAGTAACTTTATCCTCATGAGTAACAACAAGATGGTTTATTTTATGGTTTCGCATGACTCTTGCAGCGATATGAATATCTGAATATTCTGGTACATGATACACATGCTTAACCATATATTGATATACCGGTGCTCCTTTTTTGCTGACATCAACCAAGTCTTCAGTTGTGACAATTCCAATGGCTTCTTTTTTTTGATTAATCACAGGTATTGTATGAATAGAGTTTTTCTCCATCATTTTTAAAACATGTTCTACACTTTTATGAGGACTAACGGTTAAAACATTTCTTTTCATTAAGTCTCCAACTTTAATATTCATTTTGTCTCCTTGTATTAAAATAACATTAGAGGGATGTTTCCTTCTTGAGATAGAATCCATAGATTAATAGGAAGCAAACTTCATGCTATCATTTAATTATATAAATTTTGACCTATTTCTGTAAACAAAACATACAGCATGTTAAGTTAATGTACAGTCTGATAAGTTTAGAAATATAATGAAATAGATTTTATAAGATAAAAAATCTAACTCAATGTCGCCTTGAGTTGTCGTTCAGCAATTATTTATGTTTTTTATTAAACATATACTATTTGGTTACTTAATGCACAAAATAATTATCAGATCTATTCTATCTTAGTGAACTAAAGAGTTAATTATGTAATAGAAGAAAAAGTTACACAATAAAATCAATACAGCTAATTATCAAAAAATTAATAAACTTTAGCATGCTTTTTTCTAATGTTTTAATTAACATATTTACATTTTATAATTCAAAGGCAAATTAATGAAATACAAAAAAGTTTTAATAGCATACGAAAACAAAAATAACGATTACGAAACTTTAAAGCATGCGATGGATATCACAGAAAGGAATAACGGTAGTTTGACATTAATCCATATAAATAGCAATCATGCAGGTTACCCGAGTCGGACAATGAGGACTTTTGAGCATGCTTTTACAAAAGAAGAGCTTCAAGATTGTGTTCGTAAAATCCCTCATGATGTACCGGTAGATATCGAATTAGTTAAAACAGATTATTTCTTAGACACTATAGTTGAGAAATCAAAAGATTATGACCTTTTAGTCATGGGACATAGACATGCAAATTTTTTTGAGTCTCTATTTGGTGATTCACTTGATAATAAAGTTATAAATAATGTAGACTGCGATGTTCTCATTGTGAAACAAAGATCTTTGAATGCAGAATAAACAAATTTTTCATAAATAGATTTTAGAAAAGTTCTAATAAAAATTCTCTTATTTCTGATCCCCCATTTAAAATTTCATAAAACTTCATCGTGGAAATTGAGTTAATTGAATCATTATTATTTGATTTACTCGTCGTGCTTTCAATCGGCTTTTTTACAGGAATTATTTGTAAAAAAATTTCACTTTCACTGATCGCAGGGTACTTTATTGTTGGAGCTATAGTAGGACAATCGGGTTTTAATTTAATATCCCATAGCCAACATGAAATCGAATATTTAGCTCATGCAGGTGCTATGCTACTACTATTTTCTGTTGGTATCGAGTTTTCTATCAATGAGCTTTCTAGAAGTTGGAAGCATATTTTAGTAGGAGGCACGATACAAATGACAATCGTCACGATTCCGTTGATTATAATATGTCAGATGTTTAAAATGGATTTTAATATCGCCATTATAGCCGCTTTAGCAGCTTCTTTGAGTTCAACGGTATTGGTTTTTAAAGCACTCTCCGAATGGGGGGAATCAACAAAACCTCACGGCCAGCGTGCATTAGGTATTCTTATTTTTCAAGACATTGCTTTAGTCCCTCTTATTTTATTCGTCCCAATACTTGCTGATTCTGATAAAACCACAACAACCGCAATGTTTGGACAATTGTTTTTAAAATCTTTCATATACATTTTACTCATCGTGTTTCTTAGGAAATTAGTGGTAATGTGGCTGATTCCAAT
>Ga0222717_10004646_pt1 | contig 10067 bp, 8 predicted proteins | sample C33_18DmetaG_FD_165053 | JGI IMG/M metagenome (GOLD analysis project Ga0222717, IMG submission 165053) | Estuarine water microbial communities from San Francisco Bay, California, United States - C33_18D | ecosystem: Environmental > Aquatic > Marine > Unclassified | place: USA: California...
TAAAGGTGATTCTTATTGCGCAAGAAGCTACGGAATAAAAACTCGTTTATCCAAAAAGAAAAGAAACGATCCCAATACTCCCAACAACTTATCTCGTAAGAGGTGGAAGTGCGTAGGGAAAAAGTCAAAAAAATAATTAGTATCTTTGTAAAAAATTAATTATGAAAAAGCAAGGTTATAACTCAAGACTTGACGAGTCATTAGGAGCTCGCAACGGAAAGAAGTCTCAGTCTATGAAAGATCGTAGAGATGAATCCAAAGCAATGTCTAAAAAAATGTATGGTCACTCATACGGCGCTGACAAAGGAATGTCTTACAGACACTCTTCTTCTTGGAAGACGCACAAGCATTTAAAGTAAAATGAAAAGAACAAAGGTATCAAGAGGATTAGGAGATACGGTAGAGAAGTTTACCAAAGCAACAGGAATAAAAACTGTTGTGGATAAAGTTTCTAAAGCAACAGGAACCGATTGCGGTTGCGGAGCAAGAAAGGATTCTCTTAATAGAATGTTCCCTTATAAAAAATAATTATGGCATATCAAAAACTACAAGTATCCTCAGTAATAGTTGTTACACCAGGTACTCTTACACAGAGAATAAATCAACCAGGAGTAACTGATCCGTCTTCTCAAGGAGAGAACAACGGTTGTATACTATACATTGGTACAACTGGTGATGTTGAGGTTGTTACGGCAGCTGGAGATAATGTCACTTTTGTTGGTGTAGCTGGTGGTACATTCTTGCCAGTACAAGTTTTGCAGGTAGTTGCTACAAGCACTACAGCTACTAACATTTTAGCATGTTGGTAAATGAGCACAGCGATAGGAGCAGGAATAAGTGGAGTCTTTGGTGAGAAGCCAGGCAGTGGAGTAAGTGCGTATGATAATATATACTCAGTACACTTTGACTCTCCAGCGCAACGTATAAATTGCGGAGATAGCTCTTCGTTTTCTTTCCCAGGTACAGTCGCTTCAGATCGTGCCTTTTCTATTTCAACATGGGTTTACTTTGTTGACACTGCTGAAAGTGTACAGATATGCGGTAAGGGTGATGTTGGAACTGCTGATGCTGAGTATAATTTAGATACAGATTCAGCTGGTAGGGTTCGTATTAGACTTTACGACAGTACTGTTTCATCCACCAGTACATCTTACTGGCAAGGCAGAAATAATACTGTATTAGAAACTAACAAGTGGTATCACATTGTTGCTACTTTTGATGGTACTACTCCAAACAACCAATCTAATTCCATACGAATTTACGTTAACAATCAGTTAAATAATGTTGTAAATAGAGTCAATACTCCTGGTCCTTTTGTTCAGATGTTTGACAATGGGGGTAAGTTTATTTTAGGAACTACTGATGGCGTAAATAGTAAGAACATATATATGGATGAGGCTGCTATTTTCAATAGAGCTCTCACGCAGGCTGATATAAATTATCTATATAGTATTCCTTTCACACCCAACCTTACAGTAAACGGTAACTTCACAGAGCTGGGAAGCGAGCTAATACTCAATGGTGATTTTGAGGAGTTGGGTGATGATGTTTTAACAGCCCCTTGGGTAGAGGGTAATGGTTGGAGTGTAATTACTGATGGTGTATCTTGTGATGGTTCAGTTAGTGGTGGAAATGTAAGACAGAATATAGAAATGACCGATTACAATGGTAAGGCATTTTTATTGACATATACTTTATCAAATGTAACTGATAGTAGTGATTTAAAATATAAATTTGGTGGGGGTTCATTAGTTTCTATTAGTGGAACAGAAGGAACACATAGCGTATATATAACTAATGATGCTACTGTTGATAATTTTCAATTCGTTTCATACACCGCTTGGGCAGGTGATATAACTAATATATCACTAAAAGAAGTAGACCCTGAAAATGATTGGACTTTAAATGCTGCAGGAGATTCTTCTGCATTAATAACTGATAAGCTTACTTTAAGTTGCGATGATGGAGATTTTGTTAACGCAGCTCAATCATATTCGTTTGTAGATGGAAACACTTATAGATTGTCTTTTGATTTAACAGCTGATAATGAAAACGATAGCTTTACGTTTAGAGACAATAGTCCAGGATTAGGTGGTTTGACCGAAGTTATATCGCTAAATTTTGTAGGAACAGAAACAAAAACCTTTATTTTTACCGCTAACGCTAACTCCGATTCTATTTATCTTAAAAGAAATTCAAATGGAACATATAGTTGGAGTATAGACAACGTTTCATTAAAACAAATTTCTGGTTGGACATTTGGCGATGGATGGAGTGTCAACTCTTCTAATCAGGCTGAATATGATGGGACAGGAACAACAGCATCTGCTTTAGAACAGACTGTTGCTACCTATGAAGATGGTAAAAAGTACCAAGTACAATTCCAACTTGACGGTTCACTTAACGGTGTGGCTGTTAGTATCAATGGAGGTACTGCTGTCAATGCACTAAGAAGTACAACTGATAACTCATCACGTTCTGTTACAGTTATCGCTGGCTCTGGAAGTAACTCTTTAAAGATTACTCCATTAGGCGCTACTGATACTTTTACAATATATGATATTACATCAAAGCTTGTTACCAGCCTTGCAGCACCTAACACAGATAAGGATGATGCCAGGGCTATTGACCTAACAGGTATGAGTGATTTAGATCACTGGTGGAGAATGGGTGACACTCAAGGCCCAGCTACCTACCCTGTTATACATGATGTTGTGTATAATCCATTCGGAGGCCAACTTGTTGAGAATGGAAACTTTGACGAGCTTGGACCACAACTAATCCAGAATCCATACTTTAATCTTGGACCAGAAGAAGTTATTAATGGAGACTTTGATACAGATAGTGATTGGGATGAAGATGGTAGTTGGACTTACGATAGCTTAAATCAAAGTTATAAAACAACAAATAATTCTATAAGTAGTTTAAAACAAAATGGAATTACTCAAACTGGTAAAACATACAAACTTACCTTTAATGTAACTTCTGCACCAAATGGTTTTGGTAATTTTAGGGTTGTCAATTCTGCTTGGTCAGACACTTATGTTAATCCTAATGAAGCACAATTAGGAGAAAATACTTTTTACATAAATGTAGTAAACGGTACAGGCATAAGATTTAGAGTAGATGACCTTTATGAAATAGACAACGTATCAGTCAAAGAAGTTCCTTATTGGAGTTTAGGAGATGGTTGGAGTATTGAGAATGGGTTTGCGGTTCAGGACGGAACAAACGCATCGTATTCATCAATACAGTCAGATGATCCAACTACACCTACAAAGATATACAAAGTTTCTATTGATATAGATGAAGTTTCAGGCCCAGTAGAACTTAAGGGTGCTGGTGTTTATACAAGACTTGACACTTTAGGTGTGGGAAGTCATGTTGTATACATAACTGCAGATGCATCTTACATAAGAGTTTTAGCATTCGCAGGCTCTAAGATTAAATTCAAAGACTTTTTTGTAGAACAAGTTGACCCTGAAGGGGAATGGACTTTAGGAGATGGTTGGAGTATTGAAGATGGTGTTGCTATTTGTGATGGTACACAAAGTGCAGGAACTCAATTAACACAAACAGGGTTAACATTTGATAATACTAAAACTTATAAAGTAACATATACAGTTACAGTAGATGAAGGTAATATTGATGCGAGATTGCAAGGTGGTGGTGCAACAGTAACAGGCACTTCAAGAAATATTGATGGTACTTATACAGATTATTTAGTATCCACAGGCAATACATCATTTAGAATGAGAGGTAATGAAGATTTTATAGGTTCAGTAGATAACATATCAGTACAACAAGTATCTGACACATCAGGTATTATGGAGAATATGAATCCTGATAATATTGTGGCGTTCTCTCCACCAGACCCAGATCCTTTGGTAGGTGATGAATTTATATTCAGTGTGAACACAGCTCAAACAGGAGTTAGTAACTCTGATCAATTCCAGCTACCTTTGATCTCCGCAGGAACACTGGACTTTACAGTGATATGGGGCGATGGTACACAAGATATTATTACATCATACAATCAAGCTGAAACGCTTCACACCTACCCATCATCAGGAACATACACTATAGGTATTCGTGCTAACACACAGCCTTTAAAAGGTTTTAAGTTTGATACTGCTGGTGATAAATTAAAAATGTCTAACATTGTTAACTGGGGCGGATCTAACTTTAGGCTTGATCAACAAGAAGCTTTTTATGGATGCAGCAATATGACTTGTACAGCAACTGATGCTCCGCTTATTACAGCAACTGTCTTTTATAGAATGTTTAGAGGTTGCGCTAACTTTAATGGAGATTTATCAAATTGGGATGTAAGCGGTGTAACCTCCTTTAATCAAATGTTTTTTAGCTGTAACGCCTTCACAGGGAAGGGTCTTGAAAACTGGGACATATCTTCAGCTGATGCAATAGAGTATATGTTTTTTAGCTGTTCTGTTTTTAACGGACAGATTGGAGGATGGGACACTTCAGGTGTAAACAACATGAGGCATGTATTTCAATTGTGTAGTATATTTAATCAAGACATTAGTTCTTGGGATACTTCTTTGGTTACACGAATGACCAGTATGTTCCAAGAGGCCTTTGAGTTTAATCAGCCTTTAAACAGTTGGGATGTTAGCTCTTGTGTTGATTTTGGCAGCATGTTTAAAAACACCCCTCAATTCAATCAGCCACTAAACAATTGGACTATAAAGAATGACGCTGAGATAGATATGAACGCTATGTTCTTTAATGCTAATAGATTCAATCAAGATGTTAGCATGTGGGATGTAAGTAGGGTTCGCTATATGCAGTATATGTTTTTTAGCTGTGCCGATATGTCCTTTGGCTTTGATGGCTGGGACACTTCAAGTGTAGATAATTTCTATAGGTTCGCTGGTGATACAAATTTTTTAGACACTTCTTTTGGTTACCTTGATATTTCTTCAGCAATTGATATTGGGTTATTTAAAGACGGTGGTCAGACTATCTCTACAGAGAACTATAACAACACTCTAATAGGCTGGGCTGCTCAGACTGTCAACCCTAATTTAACCACATCATTTGGCAGTGCTACTTATTCTTACAGCGCCTTTGATGCCAGGAACACACTTACCTCAGCACCTAACAACTGGCTTATAACAGACGGTGGATATGTGCCTACAGACAATGCTTTTCAGTTCACTGTCAATCCTAACCTACAGACTTTGAGCAATGAGTTAACAGACATTACAAACGGAACACCAGTCAACCCAACACATTGGGCAAACGCAACAGCTACAAGCGTTGATTTTATTGAGGTTGCTACAACTGGCGTTAGTTATTATGAGGATGTTACGCCTTCTTTAGAGGCTGGAGAAAAATATAAATTAGAACTTACAATTAGCAATTACAATCAAATAGCATCAGGAGGAAGCATGGGTTGGTCAAGCCAAAACACAGGATCTCTTAACGGATTGTCTCGTGGTAGTGATGGTACAAGTACAGCTTATTTTGTTTCTCCTGGCGGTCCACTTAGAATATACGGAAGAGCAGGAGTTGCTACAGCATCTATGAGCTTTTCATGCAAAAAAGTAAACTCAGACACCAACCAGTTTGAACTTCCTCTTATTGACTCAGGCACACAAGACTTTGTTGTAGACTGGGGTGATGGTACACAAGATAAAATCACAGCATGGGATGACGCTGCTAAACTACACAGCTATTATAGTTATGGTAATGAGTCAGTAGATGATGGTGATTTTGCTTTAACAGGTACACAAGCAGAAAGTGTAGCAGGAACTTATTGGACAACAGGAGCTAACATAACAATATCAGGAGGGTCTGCTACATTTAACAATGTTGCAAGATACAACGCTTTGTTGCAATCTTCTGTTTTTGAGCTTGGAAAAACATATAAATTAGAATTTACAGTAAGTAATTTTACTGAAGGTTCAAATGAAAAAGTTATAGTTCAAGAAACACCAAACGTGAACCCTCCATTATTAAGCATTACAACAGGTGGTAATTATTCTGTAATTTATACAGCAACATCTAATGCGGGTATAACATTTAAAGTTACAAGCGCTGCTAACGTTAGTATGAATTTAACTAACATATCATTATTAGAACAAACCCCAGACACTACACCTAAGACTATATCTATAGATGGTACTATTCAGGGATGGCAGTTTAATGACTCTGGAGATTACCTCAAGCTTAACAACATCAATAGATGGGGAGCTTTAGACATACGTAATAACGCAATGTTCTCTGGCTGCTCTAATATGACTTGTACTGCTACAGACGCTCCTACTGTTTCTACTACATCTTTAAGAACTATGTTTAGAGGCTGTACTAATTTTAATGGAGCTATTGGTAATTGGGATATAAGTACAGTAACAACTTTAAGAGAATGCTTTTATGATGCTACTACATTTAATCAGCCTTTAAACGATTGGGATGTTAGTAATGTTACGACCTTTTACAGAATTTTTAGAGATGCTTTAAGTTTTGACCAAGATTTAAATTCGTGGGACACTTCTAATGTAGAGCGAATGGACGCTTCGTTTTTTAACTGCACTAATTTTAATGGCGATATATATAGCTGGGACACTTCTAAGGTATTGAATATGAGTTTAATGCTTTACAACTGCGATAGCTTCGACCAATCCTTAGCTGCTTGGAATATAGAAAGCGTGACTAACTTTACTAACTTTATGCAGAACGCCACTGGTCTAAGCACTTCTAACTACAACCTAACTTTAGTTAGCTGGGCTCATCAGAATGTAAATAGCGGACTGGCGGTGGACTTTGGAGGGTCTCAATATAGCGCAGGAGGTGCAGCCGCAGCATCAAGAAACATACTAACATCAGCTCCTAATAACTGGACAATCAGTGACGGAGGATCTGTATAATATTTTTTGTAACTTTGCCACTATGATTTGGACACAAACTACAACATGGATGGGGGACTTTACATACGTCTCAACAAATACAAATGCATAACGAAGTGAAAGATACCGCAGCAGTAGTGGGTGCCAACGCAGGGGCGCTTGGACTTACATTAACAGAGTGCAACGAAGTTCTAACATTTATATCACTACTACTCGCAATAGGGTATACCGCTTTTAAAATATACCGAATACTTAAAAAGTAAAGTTTGGAATTAGAAGTATTAAGATTTAGTTCAGAAGCAGACTCTACAAGTGGTCTGCTTTTTGAGTTAACAGATATAGGCAGGAGATTTCTTTGTTATACTTTAGAAGACGAAAGAAGAGCTCTTAAGGTGCGTGGTGAAACACGAGTGCCTGCTGGAACGTATTGTATAGAATTAAGAAAAGAAGGAGGGTTTCATGAAAGATATAGTAAAAAATATCCTGGTCTTCATCGTGGTATGTTGCATATCGTTGATGTTCCTAATTTTGAGTATATCCTTATACATACTGGCAACACTGACGAACACACTGCAGGATGCCTTATTGTGGGGGACGCACAAGAAAATAATCAAATCCTCCCTGATGGATTCGTGGGTAAAAGTGTTAATGCGTATAAAAGGATTTATCCGTCTATCGCAAAAGCAATAGCTAACGGAGAAGACGTAACAATAAAATATACTGACTATGATTAATAAAGTGTTAGGTGGTTTGTTTGGAAAAGTAGTTGAGAATGCTGAGGGTATACTTGATGAGATTATTACAACAGACGAGGAAAGAGAGAAGGTAAAGTTAGAGCTGAAGAAGATAATGCTTGAAGCAGAGCGTGAAGCTTTTGCTAAAGAAGTGGAGGATAGAAAGGATGCCAGATCACTATATAAGGACGATGCCTTTATACAAAAAATATTAGCCGCACTATTTACTGTGGCTTACTTTGCCTTAACCTATACCATGTTCAGTTACTTCGTTCTTCATACTGTAGTTCTTACAGAGTATGAGATAGGATTTATATCCACAGTCTTTGGAGCTATGTCCAGTAAGGTCAACACCATTGTTGACTTCTTCTTTGGAGGATCAAGCAAAGAAAACAAATAAAGACCATTACAATACTTTTCTTATCTTTGCATTAATATTAATTTTTAAATTTTAATGCAATGGCTAAGAAAATAGCAAAAGAAACGCTTGATTCAATTCAAGCACTAAACACTGAGTTCAATAAGTTAAAAGCTCAGTTGGGAGATTTGAGTTTACAAGAGTATACTCTATGTAAAAGAATAGAAGAAATCAAGTCAGAATTTAAGAATCATGAGTTAAGCCTTATGGAAAAGTATGGTGAGACTGCTGTGATTAATCTTGAAACTGGCGAGGTAACAGAAAAAGAGTTAGAAGCACAAGACTAATGGCAAGAATTAAAAACACCTCGGCTTATCCGAATATACCCCCTACATCAGGCGATTACTTTGTAGTAACAGATGTTACTAATAGTGACGCTACCAAAACAGTAACTATTGGATCTTTATCTAATTTTCTAAATGGAGGTGCGGAGGCTGAGGTGGTTTTAGATTCAACTGAAGTAAAAAATATTAACACGGTAGCACAACTACTACCTGTGTTGGATCAAGGGACAGCGTTGATTGTTCCTATAAGCGCAGCTATTTATTATAAAGCGGGAGCTGAACCTTTTAACTTTCCTGCTGGAACTAAGATTAGAATACAACCGCAAGGGTATACCAATCCTTCATCGACCACATGTTACTTTGAGTTTGACGCAACCCTTTTAAACACAGCAACATCAACTCTTATTTCTGCTACAAATAAGTTTTCAGACATATCTAAAAGTTATCCTTTTGCAGTTCCTTCTAATGCGGAGACATTCGTTCAGGGAACGAGTCCATCTACTCAGGGAGACGGAAGTATTAGGATAAGCTTTCAGTACAGATTAATATCCACAACATAATATAAGAGATGGCAAAAATTGAAAATACTTCGGTATACCCCACGGTCACACCCACAGCAAGCGACTTACTTATAGCAACAGATGTTAGCGATAACAATAAGACGGTTACATTTAAAGTAAGCGACTTGTTAAGCGGCTCTACATTGCAAGACCTTCAGTCTGTTTTGAATGAGGGTAACAGTGCGGTAGCAAATATGTTCCTTACTGGAAACATGATTGTTAATGGTAATTTAGTTCCGACTGCCATTCAGGATAACTCTGGCTCTTTAGGTGTTTTAGGTCAGGTACTTACATCTACAGCTACTGGACTACAGTGGAGTTCAGTATCAAACACACAGACACTACAACAGACTTTAGATAACGGTAACAGTTCCACCTTAGTGGATATGAATATTGATCAAGGAACGATCAATGTAACATCAGGCGGATTAAACTTAGACAGTGCATCCAACCTTTCGGTAGGTGGTGTAGCTACATTTAGTAGCTCTGTAAATTTAGGAACTGTTTTAGACTTTGGAGCAACAACATCTATAAGTGATTACAGCGGTAGTGTCGGTACGGCTGGACAGGTTCTTACTGTCAATTCAGCAGGAACAGGAGTGGAGTGGTCAAGTGCTGCTGGCACAACACCAAGTTTACAGCAAGTTTTAAATGTAGGCAATACGGCAACCAACATAGGAATAAATATGGCTGGCACTGGAGCTTTCACGACTTCAGCTACCAATACTATGACATTGGCTTCAACCAATACATTCTCAGGAACTAATACATTTACTGCGGATATTGAAGTTGATGGAACGATAGAAGACGGAGCAGGTTCCTCTGGAACAGCAGGTCAAGTTCTAAGCTCAACTGGAACAGGTGTTCAGTGGGTGGATGCAGCTTCTGCTACAGCCGCAACATTACAATCTGTCTTAACTGCTAATAATACTGCAACTGAAGATATAAACCTTACTGGCAACATAGATCTTACAGGGCAGCTTTACTTTCAAGCTTCAAGCACTATAAATGCTGGAGGAAATATTGGCACAAACGGACAAGTATTAACCTCAACTGGAGGAGGAGTTACATGGTCAGATGTTTCTGTAAATCCTGATCTTAATGATGTACTTACTAACGGAAACAGTTCCGCTCAAAGTATAGTGTTAACAGGATCAGCTTCTGTTACCGCTCCAACAATTATACCAACAAACATACAA
>Ga0222717_10004648_pt1 | contig 10065 bp, 20 predicted proteins | sample C33_18DmetaG_FD_165053 | JGI IMG/M metagenome (GOLD analysis project Ga0222717, IMG submission 165053) | Estuarine water microbial communities from San Francisco Bay, California, United States - C33_18D | ecosystem: Environmental > Aquatic > Marine > Unclassified | place: USA: California...
AAGTGCTTGGCATCAAAGACGCGGAACAAATCGTAAAGCTCCCTGATGACATTAAGCCAGCTGACCCTGTTACAGAAAACATGGCAGTTCTGAAGCAAGAGCCTATCAAGGCCTTTAAGTATCAAGACCATGAGGCCCACATTCAGGTACACCTTGCCGCCGCGCAAGACCCTAAATTGCAAGAAATTATTGGTCAGTCTCCATTCGCTGGCGCCATTCAAGCGGCGTTAGCGGCGCACGTCACTGAGCATGTTGCATTCCAATACCGCAGAGAGATTGAGAAGAATCTTGGTGTCGGTATGCCGAATGAAGACAAGCCGTTGCCAGAAGATGTGGAAATTGAGCTTTCTAGGCTTGCGGCTCAAGCGGCAGAGAAACTGCTACGCAAAGACCAAGCAGAGGTTGCACAGCAACAAGCTATGAAGCAACAGCAAGACCCGCTTACTCAAATTCAACAGCGTGAGCTTGCTCTTAAAGAAGCTGAGTTTGAGCATAAAAAGCAAATTGATGTGGCAAAACTTCAGACTGATGCTCAGTCTAAGATGGCTAATCAGGAACTTCAGAAAGAACGTCTGGAGTCTGAGGAGCAACGTGAGGGCGCGCGACTTGGCGTCAAAATAGCAACCGAAACCGACAAGGCTCGCAGAGAAGACGTGAAGCAAGGGATTGAGCTTGGTCGGGAAATAGCAAGGGATTTAACGGAGACAAATGAGTGACCCAATCTTATCGGTAGTAAAAGACCGAATCAGAACGTACTTAAACGACATAGCTGACCATATGGCCTCTGGAGGATGCGAAAAGCACGAGGACTATGTTCGCCTTGTTGGCAAAGTAGAAGCTCTTGCTCTTATTGAAAGAGATATACTTGATTTAGAGCAAAGGCTTGAAGACGCCTAGGGTTCCGTAACGGAATTGTTTGCGTTATATTGTTTATGTGGAGACTTTCAAGGGCTGAACCCTTGCGAGGTACTGTGAACCTGAATCACTGCAAAAGGAACAGAAATGTATTCTGCTGAAAAAACTGTTGACGATGATGTCGCCAGCAAAGTGCCAGACCCCTCTGGCTATAAACTCTTAATAAAACCACTTGAGGTTAAAGAAAAAACAGATTCCGGCATTTACATGCCAGATGCACTGAAGAGCGCGGAACAAACCGCATCAGTCATCGGGTTTGTAGTGAAGGCTGGGCCAGACGCATACAAGGACGCTGAAAAGTTTCCTAATGGCCCTTACTGTAAAGAAGGTGACTTCGTTATTTTTCGTTCCTATTCCGGTACACGGTTTAAGATTGAAAAGCAGGAGTTCCGTCTTATCAATGATGACACCGTTGAGGCTGTTGTCGATGACCCAAGGGGATACACAAGAGCATGAATAATATAGCTGAAAAGGAAGATTTCACTGACGTGGAATTGGAATCAAATAATGAGCTTGAAGTGGACATCGTTGATGACACTCCAGAGCAAGACAAGGGAAAACCTCGCCGCGCGGAAGAAGCGGAAGCGCAAATTCCGGAAGACGATGAGATTGCAAACTATAGCGACAATGTGCAGAAGCGCATTAAGCAGTTAAAGTTTGAGTATCATGAAGAGCGGCGCCGTAAGGAAGAGGCATCAAGACTGCAAGAAGAAGCAGTTGAGTATGCCCGTAAGGTGCAAGAGGAGAACCAGAAACTCCGAAAAACCCTACATGAGGGTGAAGGTGTTCTGGTGGAGCAGGCCAAAGACCGCGTAGCGGCGCAGTTGGACCGTGCAAAAGCCGACTACAAGGAAGCCTATGAGACAGGCGACCCAGATAAGTTGATTGAAGCACAGGAAAAACTTTCGGCGCTCCAAAACGAAAAATTTAGGGTTGAGTCATATAAGCCCAAGCCAGAACCAAAAGCTGAAGCTCCTATTAAATTAGAGCCAAAGCCAAAAGTTCCAGAACCAGACGCTCGCACCAAAGAGTGGGCAAGTAAAAATGAATGGTTTGGTAGTGACTCTGCTATGACAGGATACGCCTTTGGGGTTCATGAAACTCTTGTAAAAGAGGGTCTAAACCCACTATCGCAGGCGGATGAGTATTATGGCCGTATTGATGCAGAGATGCGTCAACGGTTTCCAGACAAGTTTGGTGAACAGAAAATTGAGGATGCACCTGTTCGTCAAACTGGTTCCGTGGTTGCCCCCGCTCAACGGAGTGCAAAAAAACCACGCAGAGTGCAATTGACCTCAACACAAGTCGCCCTCGCCAAGCGTCTTGGCCTTTCGGCAGAACAATATGCGGCGCAACTCTTGAAGGAGGCATCTAATGTCTAACAGAACCCCACGCTCTAGTGAGTCTCGTGAAGTGAAGGCTCGTAAAAAAACTTGGCAAAGGCCGGGCATGCTACCTACCCCCGAACCACGCGATGGTGTTGAATATCGCTGGATTCGCACATCTACTCTGGGTAACGCAGATAACACCAATGTTTCGGCTAAATTTCGTGAGGGTTGGACGCCAGTTAAGGCAGAGGACCATCCTGAGTTACAAGTGTTGCCTGATATCGACTCTCGATTTCAAGGTAATGTTGAGGTTGGAGGATTGCTACTTTGCGAGAACTCAACCGAATATGTGGATTCTCGCCGTGATGCTCACGATGAGATGAACGCACAACAGATTGAGTCTGTAGATAACAACTATCTCAGACAATCTGACCCTCGTATGCCCGTTCTAAATCCAGAACGGTCTACGAAAACTTCGTTTGGTAAGTAACCCCTAAAGGGGCGCTTACCGTTTTTAACAATGGCTTTTTAGAAGGAGAGATGATTATGTCTTCAGTAGCCGCTCCCTTCGGTCTGCGCCCGATTGGTCGTTTGGATAATGGTTCTCAGGAAGTTTTCCGCCAGTATCCTATCGCCTCTGCATACAACACAAATATTGCCACTGGCGATATTGTGCATCTTGTAGATGGTGGTACTGCGACAACAATTGAAAAGCAGGCCGCAGTAGGTACATCTGCGATTGACCTCGTAGGTATCTTTATCGGTTGTTCATACACCGACCCCAACACAAAGCAGAAAGTTTTCTCTCAGCTTTGGCCAGCAGGAACTGTTGCATCTGATGCAATGGCTTTTGTGATTGATGACCCAAGTGTCCTGTTTACAATTCAGGCAGACGGTGCGCCAGCTAATACTGGTGACATCTACGGCAAGAATTGTACTCTGGTACAAACAGCTCCAAACACTGACCTAAAAATCAGTCGCGTAGCTTTGGACATCTCAGAACTTGATGTAACTGCAACAGACCCAATCAAGGTAATTGATTATCTGGGCGGTGACCAAGGTGACGAGAAGGGTACAGCTTTCCCAATTCTGGTTTGTAAGTTCAACTATCACCAGCTGACCACAGCCGCTGGCGTAGCGTAAGGAGTGTAAAAAATGGCAATTTCACGCGCACAACTCCTGAAGGAACTGCTTCCGGGTCTTAACGCATTGTTTGGTATGGAGTACGAAAAGTACGAAAACGAACATGCGGAAATCTATGAAACTGAAAACTCAGAGCGTAGCTTTGAGGAAGAGGTTAAACTGTCAGGCTTCGGTGCCGCTCCAGTTAAGCCTGAAGGTTCTGCGATTTCATACGACTCAGCGCAGGAGTCCTTCACTGCCCGTTACAACCACGAAACTGTGGCAATGGGCTTCTCAGTGACCGAAGAAGCAATGGAAGATAACCTTTATGACGCGCTCTCAGCTCGTTATACTAAGGCTCTTGCTCGCGCTATGGCTTACACAAAGCAAGTCAAAGCCGCTTCTCTACTAAACAATGGTTTCACCACTTTCCAGTCTGGCGATGGTGTAACTTTGTTCAGCACGGCTCACCCAACTGTACAAGGTGGAAACAACGGAAACCGTCCTGCGGTTAACGCTGACCTTAACGAGACTTCATTGGAAGATGCAGTCATCAACATTGCGGCATTCGTTGACGAGCGCGGCCTGTTGATTGCGGCTCGCCCACAGAAGCTAATCGTTCCACCAGCACTGATGTTCGTTGCAACTCGTCTGCTTCAGACAGATTTGCGTGTCGGCACAGCCGATAACGACATCAATGCATTGCGCTCAAATGGTTCAATCGCACAGGGATATCGTGTCAATCACTACTTGACTGACAACGATGCATTCTTCCTGACAACCGATGTTCCAAACGGCATGAAGCACTTTGTCCGTACAGCGATGTCTACATCTATGGATGGCGACTTCGACACAGGCAATGTTCGCTACAAAGCCCGTGAGCGTTATAGCTTCGGTGTTTCAGACCCACTTGGCGTTTACGGCTCACCGGGCGCGTAAATCGTACTAGGGTACAAACTTTTAGCGAGGGCGGCTTCCGGGTCGCCCTTTCTTTTTGTATAATGTAATAGAACCTTGACAGCCGCATAGTGTGGCTGACATTTGCCACGACAAGGAGTTCCTCATGGCTAATACTACTTTTTCGGGTCCAATTATTTCTACTAATGGATTCCAATCTACTGGCATTGCATTTGCCGACCTTCCCGCCGCATCAACCACAACAGGCCGTATTATCTTCTGCTCTGACGCCCGTAAGGCGGCTGAAGGCGCTGGTAATGGTACTGGCAATCTTGTGTTTTCTGACGGCACTAATTACATCCGCGTAGACACTGGTGCAGTAGCCACAGCTTAATAGGGGGCTTCGATGTCAGGTTCTGATGTAAATTCAAGTTATGTAACAGCTACTGGCACAGTTGCGGGTGGTCGAAGACGTTTGGCTGGTGTTCATTATCATTCAGCCGGGGCTACAGGAAAATTAGTCCTTAGAGACGGGGGTGCCGCTGGCGCCATTCTTTTGACTTTGGACTTTCACGCCAACTCAACAGGCGACCTTCATATCCCTGATGAGGGTATTCTGTTTGAGACTGATATTCACGCGACATATACCAACATAGCTAGCGCCACATTCTTCTTCAAATAGGAGGGTGAAATGCCGCGAAAAAAAGAGACGCCTATAAAAACGTCCGTGAAGTCAGGTAATTTTCGTGCCACTAAAAAGGGCGCGGGAATGACCAAAAAAGGTGTTGCCGCATACCGTAAGGCAAACCCCGGTAGCAAGCTAAAGACAGCCGTTACAGGAACTGTAAAGAAGGGTAGCGCCGCCGCTAAGAGGCGAAAGTCCTTCTGCGCGCGCTCTGCTGGTCAAATGAAAAAGTTTCCTAAAGCGGCTAAGAACCCTAATAGCCGTTTGCGGCAGGCAAGAAAACGGTGGAAATGCTAATGGCGTCTAAGCTGAATGAAGGTAGCGAGTTTACCATTCCATTAAAGAAGCTGTTAGTAATGACAGGGAGGTAGCTTTGGGTGAGCCTGTAGAAGTAACTTTAGCTCGACTAGAAGAGCGCATAAAAACCCTCTCATCAGAGGTTCGTCATGTACACGAAGAGGTTTCTGACCTAAAGGCGCAGGCCAACAGGTGGAAAGGTGCTTTTTGGGTAATCGTGGCGATTGGCGGTGCTGTAGGCGTTGTCGCAAACCTAGCAATGGGCTGGATGAAATGACAATTTCAAGAGCCAATATGGAGAAGCAAATGGCATATGGTAAAAATAAAAAAGCTAAAAAGATGCTTGTTGGCGGGGACGTTAGTCCACTAGCTGGAGCGCTTACTGGTAAAGGCATGATGGGAAGGGCGCTCGGTAAGGGTCTTCGCAACGTAAGCCCGCTTGGTCGATTGATTAGTGATGAACAGCGCAAAAAGAAAAAGGCTGTAGCTGGAGCTATGGCTCAAGCCGCACAGCCCGGCTCTGAGTCAATGAAGGCTCAAGGAATGCAACCAATGGCGGCTATGTATGGTGGCGGCGCTATGAAGCGAAAGCGTCCAATTGATGGCGTTGCTACGAAAGGGAAGACAAAAGGCAGAGTCTGCTAATGGAAAAGAAGTCAGTGACAGCCCCTAAAGGATTTCACTGGATGAAGTCTTCTGGCAAATACAAGTTAATGAAAAACCCAAGTGGGGGCTTTAAGCCTCATAAGGGGGCCAGCATGAAAGCTGTATTCCCTGTTCAAAAGGTCCACAAATGAGACGCAATTACAAAGGTGAGTACAAAAACTATCAGTCAAAGACTGAACAAAAGAAGAAGCGCGCCAGTAGAAATGCCGCCAGAAGAACAATGACAGCGGCAGGCAAAGTTAAAAAGGGTGACGGAAAAGACGTTGCCCATAAAAATGGGAATCCAAAAGATAATAGAAAGTCGAATCTTAAAGTTGTCTCCGCTTCAAAAAACAGGTCTTACAAAAGAACAAAGACCGCAGGAAAAGTTAATCGCAAGGCCTAGATGCCCAAGGTGTGGGACAAGGCTAAGAACTGTATATGTCCATGGTCATGAGCAGTGTTTGGAATGTGACCAAGTTATAGATGATTGTTGTCAAGGAGAGGTGTCATGCGAGCGGCAAAAATGATGTGCGGTCAGCGCAAAAAACCCATTGCTATGAAGAAGGGCGGCAATCCTGTTGCTAAGAGCTTATCTAGCCCGTCTCTAAAGCCAAAGGTGGTAAAGCCAAAGAAGGGCAAAGGGTCTTACTCAAGAAAGGGAAAGGCCCTTTCTATGTCTTCTGGGGGCAAGGCAAAGTCTACCGTAAACAAGGCTGGCAATTACACTAAGCCAACCATGAGAAAGAATTTGTTTAATAGGATTAAATCGGGCGGCAAAGGCGGCGCTCCGGGCCAGTGGAGTGCGAGAAAGGCTCAAATGCTTGCTTCAGCTTATAAAAAAGCTGGCGGCGGCTACAAGGATTAATGATTCATGTATTTTTGCTTTTAGTTTATCTGGGGACAGGAGATTCGAGACAATTAGTTAGTGGGGATATGTATTTCAGGTCAGTTGATGACTGCAACTACTTTGCGGGCCGATTAGCCAAGAAATACGGGAACTATTCACATTTAAGTTATGTAGACCCAAGAGACAGGACTACAGCTTACTGCGTACCAAAATTAGTTAACCCCCAGAATACTAAGGTGTATTAAAATGATTGCTGAAACACTTGCAGGAATTAGTCTCTTCAAGGCGGCTGTAGACGGAATAAAGGGCGCCATAGGAACTGCAAATGATGTAGGTGAAATAGCTGGTTTTATCGACAATTTGTTTGAGGGCGAAAGCCAAGTACAGAAAAAAAGAAACCAAAAGTCTGGCGTTGGGTTAGGCGAGCAATTTGGAGTAAAATCTGTTGCTAGTGAAATCATAAATGCCAAAATTGCAAAAGAGCAAATGTACGAAATAGCTCAAATGGTGGATTTGAGATTTGGAAATGGCACTTGGCGCGGCATAGTAGACGAAAGAGCTAAAAGAATTAAAGAGGCAAAGGAAGCCGAAGCAGTTGCAAAAAAAGCCCAGTTGCAAAAACAACGAGAGTTTGAAGAAAAAGCACAACAGGCGGTTCTGGGGTTAGTGATTCTAGCCGTGATGGCGCTACTGGTACTAGGTATGTTATACTTTGCAACAAGGGGATAAGTTATGCCGTTGAAAAAGTCGCAGAAAAGTTTGAAGTCTTGGACTAAGCAAAAATGGAGAACCAAGAGTGGAAAACCGTCAACACAAGGTTCAAAAGCAACCGGGGAAAGATATTTACCTTCGAGCGCCATTAAGTCCCTATCGGCCAAAGAGTACGCGGCTACAACCCGTGCTAAAAGAAAAGGAACTAAGGCTGGTAAGCAGTTTGTCAGCCAGCCTAAAAAAATACGAGCGAAAGTAAAGCCGCATAGAAAGGTCAAGTAATGGCTGTAGTAACACCTGATTTGCCGGAGATATTTGAAGAGGCGTTTGAGCGCGCTGGACTTCAAATGCGAACCGGGTATGACCTAAAAACTGCGCGGCGCAGTCTAAACCTACTAACATTGGAGTGGCAAAACCGTGGCCTTAATCTCTGGACTATCGACAGTGGCACACAAGCTCTTACGGCTGGTACAGCAACTTATTCAATGCCTGCTGACACTATTGACCTCATTGAACATCAAATTAGAACGGGGACTGGTACGAATCAGGTGGATACGAATCTGGAGCGCGTCAGCGTTTCAACGTATGCACAGCAGTCTTCTAAAAACACTGAGGGTCGGCCCTCTCAAATTTTTATTGACCGTCAAGCAACGGCTGTCAACGTTACGCTCTGGCCTGTGCCAGATGTTAGCACATACACTTTATCGTATTTCCGCCTTCGTGGAATCTCTGGCGTCTCGTCTGGGGTAGGAACGACTGCGGATGTACCGCCTAGATTTGTACCATGTCTGGCGGCTGGATTGGCGTACTACATAGCCATGAAGAAACCCGAAGTGGCCGCTCGTGTGGCACCACTAAAGCAAGAGTATGAGTTCCAGTTTGAACTGGCGGCGGGTGAAGACACCGACTCATCATCAATGAAGTTCGTGCCATACGACACGTTTTATCTAGGAGGCTAATATGCCCATTAAAATTAAAGAACTAGACCCAAAGACTGGTAAGCCTAAAAAGAAAATGCCTCTTCCTAAGAGGAAGCCTCGTCTTGCTAACCCAAAGCATCCAATGAATGCAGAACGAACCACAAGCAACCCAAAGGGCCTTTCCCGCAAAAAAGGCGGGGGCAAAATGCCTGTTCCAAAAACTTTGAGCAAAGCATTGAGAGAGGAATATGAAAGAAACTTGAAAGATGAAAACTTTCTTGCTCCTGAAAGCGGGAAGGGCGAGCTAGGGAACCCTGCTAAAAACAGCAAGCCTCGTCAAAAATCTGCTTTCAATAAGACTCTAAGGGAAAATCCAAAGGCCGTAAAAAGGTTAAACGAAATGAAGAAAAAAGCACAACCAAAAGCCGCAGGCGGCAAACTTAAAATGGTTAAAAAAGGCGGGAAGAAGGTTCCATTCTTTGCCGCAGATGGAGTAGGTAAAATGGCAAAAGGCGGAAGCGTAAGTGTCGGAAAAGACGGCACAGCTAAAACATTGTCTCAGATTGCAAAGCAAAACAATACGTCTATACAGGCGCTTCTTGCGGCAAACCCAAGCATTAAAAATGCGAACATGATTCGTATGGGTCAAAAAATTAAATTGCCTAAAGCGAAAAGTGTTCCGGGTAATACAAAAACTAAGAACCCATACGCCCGTATGTCTCAAACTCAAATGAATATGATGGCGTCTAAGGACAAGAACAAGCAACGCACTGTGACTAGGGCGATTCGCAACGAAGCCAAATCAGGCGCTCAAACTTCACCAACTCCTAAGTTAGCCAAGGCCACCAAAGAAAAGAAGTCAGGCAATCAGGCGATGTTGGACAGAGCAAGAAAAAAGAGAGCAGAAGATAAAGCCGCAGGCAAGAAGCCCGGTTTTCTTTCTAAGTTGTTTGGCAAAAAGTCTGGCGGTGCCATGAAAAAAGTAAAGGGGTACAAGTCTGGCGGCTCATGCCGAGGCGGCGGCGCCGCGACTAAAGGAAAGCGTTACGGTAGGTCTGGTTAATGGCTTTTGCTAGAGGGAAATATGCCTATGGCATCTGTGACAAGACGGGATTCCGCTACAGGCTGAACGAACTTGTCAATGAGATGAATAATGGCGTTAAGACTGGTCTTAGGGTTGGCAAGGATGTTGCTGACCCAGACCACCCTCAAAACTATTTGGGTCGCATGAGAATTAATGACCCGCAGTCTGTCATGAATGCAAGGCCAGACAGAACAGAGCCAGTTGCTATTTCAATGCTTGGCAACAATCCATTCAGTACAGGCGCTCAAGGCTCCGGTGTTGTTACTATAACCGAAACAAACCATGGTCGTGATACAGGCGATACGGTTCGGTTCCGTGGAGTAGATAACTTTGACGGCATTACTAAAACTGTAATGGAGCTTTCGACAGGCTACAGCATTACAAAAGTAAGTGCCGATACATATACAGTCACCGTCACAGATACGGCGTCTGTAGGCAATTTAGATGGTGGCGGTGGTCTTGCTAGTGCTGGACCAGTAACACCCGTGGCGTAGAGGTATAAATGGCTTACACATACGGCGAGCTAAAGCAGGCCATAGAAGACTTTACTGAGAACAACGAAGCGGGGTTTGTGACAAATCTCCCTGTGTTTATACGCGCCGCAGAGGACC
>Ga0222717_10004655_pt1 | contig 10059 bp, 10 predicted proteins | sample C33_18DmetaG_FD_165053 | JGI IMG/M metagenome (GOLD analysis project Ga0222717, IMG submission 165053) | Estuarine water microbial communities from San Francisco Bay, California, United States - C33_18D | ecosystem: Environmental > Aquatic > Marine > Unclassified | place: USA: California...
ACCTCTTCCTCATAGGAAACACCGCCCAATTCTTCTTGAATGGTTTTCATTTGTTGGTGCAAGTAATATTCTCGCTGTTGCGTATCCATTTCTGAACGTACTCGAGACTGAATGTCATTTTTAAGCGCAAGCTTTTGGTACTCTTCATTCATGTGCTTTAGGCACATTAAAGCACGCTGATGCAAGCTCACCTCAGAAAGGATGCTTTGCTTTTGCTTTACTGCCACATTCATATTAGAGGCAACAAAATTGATTAGAAAAGAAGGTGTTTGTATATTTTTAATGGCAAAAGAAGCCTCTGTTGGTATGTTGGGGTTCTCTTGAATAATCTGAAGGGCAAGATCCTTAATCGAATCAATGGTGGCATTAAACTCTTTGTCAGTAGGGGTTGGCACTTGATCATCGACAGCCTTTATTTGAGCTTTCAGATAAGGTTCCTCTTCCAAAATAGCATCAATTTCAAAACGCTTTTTTCCTTGAATAATTATGGTGGTATTTCCATCTGGCATTTTTAAAACCCTAAGAATTTGAGCAACAGTACCCAGTTGATATATATCTTTCGCCCCAGGATTTTCTTCATTTTCATTGCGCTGGGCAACAACTCCAATGATTTTGTCCGCTTTGTTCGCTTCTTTGATTAATTGAATGGATTTGTCTCTTCCTGCGGTAATGGGAATAACCACCCCCGGAAAAAGAACTGTATTTCTCAACGGAAGAATTGGAACAAATTCTGGTAATGCTTCATTTTCTAAAGCTTCCTCATCTTCTGTTGACATTAAAGGAATTAAATCCGCTTCGGATTCTATATCTTGCAGTGACAAGTTGTCTACTGCATTAAAAAAGGATTTCGACATTTATTTTTTTTTAAGTCATTCTGTCATTGTTATCTTGGGAGATAGGGGTTTTTAGATAGAAAACATTATTTTAAAACCGTTTTAATAACATCCCTAAATAAAAGGCAATAGTTATGCCAATATCTAATTTTCATTTAAAGTGTAACATCTATAATCTTTTATACTCATATAAATGAACGTCGCAATTTGAATTATAAACAACAACATATAAACTCCCTGATTCTTGCCTGTAAAAAGCTGGATCAAAAAGCACAAATGGAACTCTATCAACGATTTAGTCAAAACCTTTATTACAGTGCTTATCGTATTGTGAAAAATGCGGAGGATGCCTTAGATGCGGTTCAAGAGGGCTTTATCACGGCATTTCAGCGATTGGAGCAATACAATGGCGAGGGTAGCTTTGAAGGTTGGTTGCATAAGATCGTGGTAAGAAAAAGTATTGCCTACTATCAAAAAAACAAGCGATTTGTTCGAAATGATCAACTTGAAAACAATGCCGAATTAAGTATCAATCAGGAGGAAGATACCGAATTCACTTTCGAATTAGAAAAAGGAAAACTTGAAAAGGCGCTAAATCAATTAAACGAACGCTACCAAATCATTTTAAAGCTATATTATCTTGAAGGCTATGATCATCAAGAAATTAGCGAGATTATGAATTGGAGTCCTGGCAATTGTCGCACGACCCTTTCTCGTGCCCGTGAACAATTAAAAAAATTATTAGTATGAAAAAAGTCTCCATTAAAGAAGCATTTATCGCATGGGATGCGGAACAAATGCACCCGAAACTTCCAGAGGGTCACGAAGAGCGTTTTTCGAAACGTCTATCAACTCAGAAGCAATTCCACAAGCGACGTGCTGTTTTGCAATGGGCTGCCGTGGCTCTATTATGTATTGGTTTGAGTCAAACTTTTTGGTTTACTCAAGAAACACCTTCTGAAGAAGTACTTAAATTTCAAAAAGCGGAAACACACTTTACCTTTCTAATTAACCAACAACTTAAAGAACTCAGCCATTTTGATTCTCCCCAAGGCAAACAATTTATGGAAGATTCAAAACTCCAAATCAATCGAATTCAAGAAGATTATCAAAGGCTTTACAGTCAGTGGCAATTAGAACCCAATCAGTCGAAACTGATTCAGGCTTTAATTTCTAATCTCAAAACGCAAATAGACCTTTTAACGGAATTACAAAATCAATTAATCACGATTAAAAATTTAGAGAATGAAAATAAAATACTATAAACTAAGCTTCCTGTTATTCTTCCTTTTGGTTGCAGAAAATATGCTTTTTGCAAACTTACAAGAGAGCAGTAAAAAAATTCACAAAGAGATCGTTGTAAACCCAGATGCTCTTGTTGAAATTGACAATGCTTTTGGCGATTTAAACATAAGCAGTTGGGATGAAAATAAAGTCATTATTGATGTACTCATTACCGTTGAGGGAAGAAATTCAAAAAGTGTACAGGAAAAACTGGATGTTATTGATGTTCTATTTTCTTTAAGTCCAGAAAAAGTAATCGCCAAAACAAAAATTGAGGACCACTGGAGTTTTAAATGGTTTTCAAGTAATGCTATTAATTACAGAATCAATTACACCGTTAAACTTCCCAAATCCAATAGTGTGAACCTAACAAATGATTATGGCACCATACGATTAAACCGTTTGGAGGGTCAAGCAACAATCAGTTGTGATTATGGAAAAATGATCTTGGGAGACTTGAATGCGACTAATAACCTATTGAACTTTGATTACACCTCCAATTCTACAATTGATTTTATTAAAGGCGGAATCATTAATGCCGATTATTCTGGCTTTGAAATTGAACAAGCAGGTGAAATCGAATTGAATGCAGATTACACCAACGCCTCCTTTGATTTGGTTAACTTTTTAAGTTTTAAAAATGACTATGGAAAATTAATTACAGAAAATATCGAAACTTTGAGGAGCAAAGGGGACTATTTAACACTCAAGTGTGGGACCGTTACTGAGCAGCTTAGCTTAGACAATGAATTTGGATTAATACAGGTAAAACAAATCAAACCTTCGGTAAAAAGTGTGGAGATTGACGCAGAATATACAGGTGTTCAGTTGGGTATTGACGAAGATTGGTCTTTCTCTTACGAAATTAATTTAGACTATGCTGGTTTCCGATCTACCCTTCCATTAGACCATTCCATTGAAAATAGCAGAATAACCGAAAAATATTATAAAGGAATTTATAATCAAAGTAACTCTTTATCCACTTTAAAAATCACTTCCGAATATGGAGGTGTCAAACTTAACCCTTCAAATTAACAATCATGAAAAACTTACTTATCCTAGTGGCTATCCTTGGCCTTAATGCAATCAAAATCAATGCACAACACACTGAAAAAAGAAATGTTGGAACCTATGAAGGAATCCATGTAGCAGGGAGCTATGAGGTCAAATTAGTGTCCGGTTCGGAAGGAACAATCGAACTGAAAGGAGACCCCTGATGATCTTGACAAAATTGAAACTGAAGTTAGAAAAGGAACCTTACTCATCAAGCAACAAGAAAAATCTTGGTTTGGAAACTGGGATTCTGGAACAGTTTACATTACGATTCCCGTGGAGAAAATTAATAAAGTTATTTTAAGTGGATCCGGCGAGATTCACTCCAAGGTTCCTTTGGAAGGAGGTCACTTTAAAACGATACTCTCGGGCTCAGGAGAAATCAGCTTAAACCTTGAGGTTACTGCGGTGAACGGAACGGTAACAGGATCAGGAGAGATTACTTTAATAGGTAAAGCAAATAAAGTAAACTTTACCGTTACAGGATCTGGAGATATAGATGCAGGAGACATCAAGGCGGATACTGGCGAAGCCAAAATCACAGGCTCTGGAGATATTATTATGAATACATCTGAAAATTTAAATGCCTCTATTACTGGATCTGGAGATATTATTTGTAAAGGTAAACCTGAAAAACAAATAACTAAAGTGACTGGTTCTGGGGATATTATTATTCGAGATTAACCCTTTAATTTTTTACGGGGAACACGGAGCAACATCAAGGCTCCTACAATAAAAAAGAGCATGAAAAATAAAATCGCGTTGCGCATACTTCCCGTAATCTGATCAATCACACCAAATAGGGACATTCCTACAATGATCCCTATTTTTTCGGTTACATCATAGAAACTAAAAAAAGAAGCCGTGTCTTCTGTTTTCGGAATTAACTTTGAATACGTGGATCTTGAAAGTGCCTGAAGTCCTCCCATTACCATCCCTACCAATCCAGCAACCGTGTAGAATTGAATCGGGGTTTGAATGTGGTAGGCATAATAGCATAATGCTGCCCATATTAAATTGACCACAATTAAAACGCGAATATTTCCAAAACGTTCAGAAGCACGAGCTGTTAAAAAAGCACCCAGTATCCCCACAATTTGTATCAAGAGAATACTCACTATGAGTCCTGTTGTTTTTTCCCCTGCACTCCCCCATTGAATCTCTTCTTCTCCAAAATAAGCAGCAACTAACAAAACTGTTTGTAATGCCATACTATACATATAAAAAGCAGGTAGATATCGTTTTAAAGCTTTATTGTGTTCCAATTGTTTCCATACACTTTTCAATTCTCTATATCCATTCCAAAAAATATCTTTGGTGACTTTAACCTCACGATTTCCTTTGGGCAAAAAATAAAAAGAATACTGGCTAAAAAGTATCCACCAAATCCCAGCAGAAACAAAAGAATAGCGCATCGCTTTCATAGCAGCTTCCCCTTCGGTACCAGTAATTCCAAACCAGTCTGGATTCATTACCATCGCCAAATTGGACAATAGTAAAATAACACTACCTATGTATCCCACAGAAAACCCCCGTGCAGACACCCGGTCTTGTTGTTCTGGAAAAGCAATATCTGGGAGGTACGAATTATAAAAAACCACACTGGACCAATATCCTATCAAGCCTAAAAAATGAATGAATAAACCCAAATAAATGGTCTCCAATTCAAAAAAATATAAGCCCACACAACTACTTGCACCTAGATAAACAAAAAGCTTCATAAAGCGTTTCTTGTTCCCTATATAATCCGCAATTCCAGAAAGCAAGGGCGACATAAAGGCAACAATAAAAAAGGCTGCTGCCGTCACAAAACTGATCATGGCAGTATTCTTTACCTCATAATCAAAAAAAGAAATGATATTATCTTCAGAGAATAAAGCTCCGTAATAAATTGGAAAAATGGCGGAGGAAATGACCAGAGGATAAACTGAATTTGCCCAATCATAAAAAGCCCAAGCGTTAATAATTTTCTTACTTCCTTTCTCTAAAGGTATTTTTAAGCTTAACATTCAATCTATTTAGTCCCTCAAAGTAACGAAAAACAATAGGAATCTTAATTTTTGTACGCATTGATTTCATTGGCTAAGACTTTTGCTCCTGACGCCCAGCTCTTTAAGTTATCAATACGTCTTTGATTGGAGGGGTGGGTACTTAAAATTTCGGGTTGTGATTTCCCCTTGGAGGCCGCTTTCATTCTTTCCCATAGTTTTGGTGCTTCCTCCACGTTATATCCTGCTATTGCCATCAATTCTAAACCAATTTTGTCCGCTTCGGATTCATGTTTTCTGCTAAAAGGCAAAACAGCCCCCACAGAGGAACCAATACCATAGGCGGTAAGAATTGCTTTTCGTTTTGCCTCGGGTTGTTTTTCGGTGGCTTTTATCGCAATAATATTCAACCCTTGTTGTGCCAAACTTATAGACATGCGTTGTCCCCCCGTGATCGGCAAGGGCATGGGCCACTTCATGACCCATAATAGCTGCGATTCCATCAGGATTATTTGCTACAGGAAGGATACCGGTATAAAAGACAATTTTCCCTCCGGGCATACACCAAGCATTGCGTTGGGGATTTTTAACCAAAATATATTCCCAGGCATAATCATGTAAAAAATTAGGCTGTCCTTTGAAAGCAAAATACTTTTGAGCTGCTTCCGCAATATCTCCTCCGATCTTCAAAATCTGCTGCTGCTCTATGGTGCCTTTGACAGGCTCGTTTTCTTTTAAAAAGGAATTGTACTGTTGTAATGCCATGGGAAACAGTTGCTTGTTAGAAAAGGCATTAAAGGTTTTTTTACCCGTTAAATGATTGACTTTACAATCCGAAAAAAGGATACATAATATTAGAAGAAAAGTAGGTCTCATGGGGTTTATTTTAATACTTTAAAATTAATGAATAATACTCACAACTATGTTAAATTTCTACAAAGAAATCATTTCTGGTTTTGAGTAAAAAAAAGATTCCTAATTTTGACAAAAAAAGATGACAAAATACATCCCCCTATTCTTACTTGCCTTGTTGGTTTCTTGCCAGGGCAATTCTCAAGAAAAAAAGAGTCCAAAAAAAGAATATGCAGTGGTAAAAACTGACACTGAATGGAAAGAGATTTTATCTCCATTGGCATACAGAGTGCTTCGTCATGCTGCAACTGAACGTGCCTTCACAGGCCCATTAAACAACAATAAAAAAGAGGGGGTTTATGTTTGTGGTGGCTGTCAAACCCCTTTATACAAGTCCCAACATAAATTTGACTCGGGTACAGGATGGCCTTCCTTTGACCGTGGTTTCGAAGAAAACTTAGAGTACGATGTGGATTACAAAATTGGATATCCTCGTTCCGAATTAAAATGCAATACCTGCGGAGGACACCTGGGACACATGTTCAATGACGGTCCACGAAAAACCACAGGACAACGCCATTGTATCAACTCTGCTGCTTTGGCTTTTATTCCAAAAAAATGAGCAATAAAGTTTACCCGGTAAATAAAACAGAAACTGAATGGCAGGAACAATTGTCACCAGAAGAATTCTACATTTTAAGACAAAAAGGAACAGAACATCCGTTTACGGGTGTTTTTAATGAACATTACGAAAAAGGAATCTATAATTGTAAAGGCTGCGGACAAGCACTTTATGATTCAACATCCAAGTTTGACAGTCATTGCGGATGGCCCTCTTATGATGCAGCCCTTCCTGGTGCTTTAGAATATATCAAAGACAGCACACATGGGATGTTACGAACCGAAATTGTTTGTTCCCAATGCGGTGGACACCAAGGACATGTTTTTAATGACGGTCCTACTCCAACAGGAGAACGCTATTGTGTCAATGCCGCCAGTATTGATTTTGCTAAGGAGGAAAATTAAGCCTAAATATTGTCTCTAGTTTTGTAAATTTACAGCGAATTTAAATTACACTTCATGAGTGCATATGATATTATAGTAGTAGGAAGCGGTCCAGGAGGCTATGTTACGGCAATTAGAGCCTCACAACTTGGTTTTAAAACCGCTATTGTAGAAAAAGAAAGTTTGGGCGGAGTGTGTTTGAACTGGGGTTGTATTCCCACTAAAGCTTTAATCAAGTCTGCGCAAGTTTTTGATTATTTAAAACATGCCGGAGACTACGGGTTGATTGTTAAAGATTACGATAAAGATTTTGATGCCGTAGTGAATCGCAGTAGAAATGTTGCCGCGGGAATGAGCAAGGGTGTACAATTTTTGATGAAGAAAAATAAAATTGACATTTTAAACGGTCATGGAAAAATTCTTGCCGGCAAAAAGGTCAGTGTTACCCTAAACGATAAAACAGAGGAATACAGTGCTTCACATATTATACTCGCAACGGGAGCACGCTCAAGAGAACTACCTTCCCTTCCACAAGACGGAAAAAAAGTCATTGGCTATCGTGAAGCTATGACCTTACCCAAACAGCCTAAAAAGTTGATCGTGGTAGGATCGGGAGCCATCGGGATTGAATTTGCTTATTTTTATAACGCTATGGGAACTGAGGTTACCGTAGTCGAATTCCAAGACCGCATCGTACCAGTAGAGGATGTAGAGATTTCTAAACAACTGGAACGTTCTTTCAAGAAAAGTGGGATCAATATCTTAACGGGAGCGGAAGTTACCCACGTTGACACCAAAGGCAAAGGCGTAACGGCTACCGTAAAAACGGCTAAAGGAGAAGAAAAATTGAAAGCAGACATTGTCCTTTCAGCTGTTGGGATCAAAACCAATATTGAAAATTTAGGCCTAGAAGATGTAGGAATCGTTGTTGATCGAGATAAAATTTTAGTCAATGACTTTTACCAAACCAACCTTCCGGGGTATTATGCCATTGGAGATATTACTTCTGGACAGGCCCTAGCACATGTTGCTTCTGCTGAAGGAATTTTATGTGTAGAAAAAATTGCGGGACAACAAGTCGAAGCTTTAGATTACAATAATATTCCAGGATGTACCTATTGCTTCCCTGAAATTGCTTCTGTTGGAATGACCGAAGCACAAGCTAAAGAAAAAGGCTATGACATTAAAGTAGGTAAATTTCCTTTTTCTGCTTCTGGTAAAGCACAAGCCAGCGGAACCTCTGAGGGCTTTGTAAAAGTGATTTTTGATGCCAAATATGGCGAATGGTTAGGTTGCCATATGATTGGTGCAGGCGTTACCGATATGATTGCAGAAGCAGTTCTAGGACGTAAACTCGAAACTACAGGTCATGAAGTGCTGAAAGCGGTTCATCCCCACCCCACCATGAGTGAGGCCATGATGGAAGCCGTAGCCGATGCCTATGATGAAGTAATTCATTTATAGCCTCTTCCCAATCCTTATTTTTTAAAGCCCTCCCAAAGAGGGCTTTCCCTTTTATAACATCAGAAGGATTATCCATATCTGTACCTCAAAGTAAAAATCCTACAAGCTCATTTTAATATTTTATTCCCACTATTTTTAACTATGTTTTCCATAAGATTTGAGTAGGTGCAATAAGTTATTCCTTTCCTTCTTCTTTTTTTCAAATAATCTTTAACAGAATACTTCTGTTTCTATGCAAAATAGTCTCTATTTCTTGCACTCTAATCTCCGTAGTTTTTCGAAGGTTTATGTGACAATAATTTTTGCGCCGAATCAAACAAAACAGTTTTCCTTTTCTTCCAACAACTATTTTACTACAAATTTTAGATTTCATTTTAGTTACTACTTATTTTCAACAAAAACATTTCGAGTGCTTTGGATTTTTTATTGAAAAAATAATATATTACATACTTAAGCGATATAGCTACAATGGAGTTATACGCATGTAAATTATTATGAAAAAACTCATTGCACTCTTTTTAACATTATTGATTTTTTCGTGTTCAGAAAAGAAAACTAATTCTATTGAAAATAAAATACAAACTATTAGTATTTCAAAAGATAAATACCAAAATCAATTATACGGATTTTGGCTAGGTCAATGTATTGCTAACTGGACTGGTTTGGTAACAGAAATGGATAAAATTGGTAATCTGGGAGAAATAAAAACGGGTGCTTTTTACACCAGAGATGATTGGGGAAAACCCGACCAACCAAGTATTTGGGGAGAAGGTGTTCCCAGCGATATATCACCTACCATAGATTTTGTATTTAAAAAAAGTAATGAAATTTGGGGTGCTGATGATGATACAGACATAGAGTTTATGTATCAACATCTTCTATACACTAACAAAGTTAGTATGCTTACCGCAGAACAAATACAAAATGGCTGGTTAAAACACATAAAGTCTAAAGAGGAAAACTATCTATGGGTTTCTAATCAAAAAGCATTCGATTTAATGAAAGCTGGTGTTCTTCCACCCGAAACTGGGAACCCAAAACTCAATGAACATTATGATATGATTGATGCCCAATTAACCACAGAAATATTTGGACTGTTTGCGCCGACAAGACCCGATATAGCATTAAAAATGGCTGAATTACCTATACAAACTACTGCTAGACATGAAGCAGAGGATATTTCAAAATTTTACGTGTCTATGTATTCGCTTGTGTATGCTACAAATTCTAATAGTAGTATAAAGGAAAGAATTCTTTGGATGTCAAGTAAATCAAGAAAAATACTGCCAAATGATTCCTATCCAGCAAAAATGTATGATTATACTAGACTCTTATATGAGTCTGGTATTCCTTGGGAACAGACAAGAGATTCACTTTACTACAGATATCAGGTTAACCAAAAAGACGACTACAACATGACATCAAGAAATTTATATTGTAATGGCTGTTTTGCTGCAGGAATAAATTTTGCTGCAAGTTTAGTAAGTCTTTTTTACGGGGAGGGAGATTTAAAAGAAACCATAAAAATTGGGACACTTGCAGGTTGGGATTCGGATAATCCAACTGCAACTTGGGGAGGT
>Ga0222717_10004659_pt1 | contig 10051 bp, 9 predicted proteins | sample C33_18DmetaG_FD_165053 | JGI IMG/M metagenome (GOLD analysis project Ga0222717, IMG submission 165053) | Estuarine water microbial communities from San Francisco Bay, California, United States - C33_18D | ecosystem: Environmental > Aquatic > Marine > Unclassified | place: USA: California...
GTAGATATTATTAATATTATAAATGATAATACTGCATTAAACGGTCCCTTTAGATTAGCAGAATATTTAGGGTTTTTACCTCAAGGATTAGAAGAAGAGATTAATTCTTATATTAAACAAGTTAAAAAAGACTTCAAAGGAATTAGTAAAGGTGCTAATGAGTTAATCTCAGGAGCATATGGCGAACTACAAGACCCAGATAAAGTTCCTGGGTTTAATACTGGTTTTGCATTAATGTCAAAATTAGCGAAAAAGATCACTATGCATATAAATACTAATATACCAGAATTTAGTAATGGTTGTTTAGCATTCCTTAACCAGTCTGCTATTGTTCAATTATATTGTAAAATGGGCGTAAAAGGGCCTGATACATATGTAGCAGAGTGGAGATCAGTATATCCACCTAATTTTGAAGGTAGAATTTTATTAGACAGTGGTAAAACATATTATAGTAGCAGGATAGGAAGTAAATTTACTTTCAAATTTAGTTAAATGAGATTTAAAGAATTTTCAAAAAATATATCAGAAGATATTATGTTATCTGTATTTGATAGTGACTTTGTTAAAAAAGCAAAGATCTTTTATAATAAAGGAGATAAACCAGCTCTTATTAATCACATAAACCAATTGCAAATTAATAGCAAACGAATTAATAATAAAGAACTAGACAAATATCTTACGGCCTTAAAATTAGAAGTAGAAGAAAATTTTAATGATGAAGATGATATAGAATTATTAATAGACATGATAGATCAATTTTTAAATAGTAAAAAACGTTTAGATGCCGAAGCAGGTGGTGGTGCTGGTGGCGGTGGTGCCGCAGGTGGTACTGGCGGAGCAACAGGTGGAACAAGTTCAGGTGGAGACGGAGGGTCTGCAGACGGCGGTAGTACTGGTGACAGTTCTGCCCCATCCTCCGATTCCGCACCAAGTAGTGATGCTCCTGTAAGTAGAGGTTTTATAGGTTTTGGATCTGTAGTACCTTATAAAAAATCTAAAAATAAGAAAAAGAAAAAAAGTGGTATAAAATTTGGTAAAGGTATATACGAATCAATAAAAGAAATTGAAGTCTGCCCTAGGACAAAATCTAAAGGTTGCCAGTGTGATAGACTTGAACGTATATCAGAGGCAGAAGAAAAAATTAAAGCAATAGCAAATTTAGAACATGCTAATGATGGTGTAGAAGGAATAATTAAGTTTAAACAAATTGCAGGTAAACCTACAATTATAAAAGGTATAGTTAAAGGATTGACACAAGGAAAACACGGATTTCATATCCATGAGTTTGGTGATTTAAGTAACGGTTGTGAATCAGCCGGCTCCCATTATAATCCTGAAGGTAAAGATCATGGAAGTCTAAAACAAGGCCATGTAGGAGATTTAGGTAACATTGTTGCAGATCAATCGGGTATAGCAAGATTCCAAATAAAAGCAGAACGTGTAGACTTATCAGATGTAGTAGGCAGAGCAATAGTTATACATGCAGACGAAGACGATTTGGGAACAGGTGGTAATGAGGAAAGTTTAAAAACAGGCAATGCTGGAGACAGGGTTGGTTGCGGTGTTATACGTTTACGAGAAGTAGTTGAAGAAAATTACGAAAGAAAAAATTCTGATAAACATTTTGCTAGACATGAATTACCACAAATTAGAAGAGAACATATAAAAAATTCTGATTTTAGTTTTAAAGAAGGCAAAATCAGTATAGATAAAATAAAACCAGTACAAACTCAACGTGTTAAAGGATTAAGTAAAAAAGCAGAAGATGTATTTTTAAAAAATGAAGACAGACCATTTATTATAGATAGGAAAGGATATCTCATAAACGGACATCATAGATATGACGCCGCACATGTTTTAGGCATTAAAAAGATTCCTGCTATAATGTTAAATGCAGATATAGAGGAAGTAATGGATTATTTCTCTCATATGACTAGCAATAGTACAGTAATGCAGGAAAATAATAATTTTGAATATCTTTTACAAAAACACCTTACACATAAAAAAGTAATCAACGAATTAATTTCAGTCAGTAAAAAAAGGATTTCTGAATCGCCAGTAAATATACCAGACTACCATTCTAATGACATGAGTTATGTTGATGGTATGTATCGTGATGATGTAAAAGGCAACAAATACTCCAACAAAGGCCCTTCAATAGATTTGGGAGAAATTCCTGGATTTAATTTAACACATAGGTTATTTAAAGATGAAAATGGTTACTTAAACCTATATATTTTAAGTGATAATAAGACTAATCTATTTTCTAAGTTTAGTAGTGTACATGCAGTTTTAAGTGTTAGACCATTTAAAGATGGGTTCATAGGAAATACTATAGTAACTAACCCTAAATATAGAAATCAAGGGATAGGAGTAGAATTAATTACTGCTATGGCTGATTATACTAATAAACCTTTTTACTTTGGTAGGCAAACATCACCAGCAGGTAAACAGTTTACTAAATCTGCAATTCAAAGTTTAAAGGGTAAATATCGAGCTGTAGGATACGATCAAGAAAAAGATCAAGAATATGAATTAGCAGATTTAGATGGTATGTATCAAGATATACCAGGTTTTAGCAAAGATCCTTATAGTGTTTCATATAACAAAGTTAGACCTAAATTAGAAAAAACACCTCTTATAAAACTGATAAAAGAAAACTTTCCTGTACCACCAACTAATGATAAGTTATTGCAAAAAATTAGGGACTGGAAAATAAAAGGTTACCATGGTGACCGAACGACTCCTCCTGGACAACAATCAGATCTGCCTGGCGGTCTCCAGGCTGGAGATAGTGAATTATTTAGTATGTGTCATAATTATTTAATGAACCCAGATAATCCTATGGCAGGTAAATTAGAAGTAATACAAAAACTAGATCTTGCAATGGATATAGATTCATCAGAAACTCCTACAGAAACAGATGTTTATGATTATATAAGAAGTTCAGGAGTAGATATGCCATTTATACCACCAGACATAGATGAAAACTTTGCTGACGGCAAAGTTAAAGGCAAGAGTCGTCCTGGCAGAGTAAAACGTGCAGGTGCAAGTTGTAAAGGTTCAGTAACCAGTTTACGCAAAAAAGCAAAAAACAGCAGTGGCGAGAAGTCAAAAATGTACCACTGGTGTGCCAACATGAAGGATGGCAAAAAGAAATCCTAAATAAATACTTGTATGGAAATACAAACCCCCAATTTTCATTTATTTAATTACTATAATAATTTAAGTGATAGTGTAAAAATGTCTTTGGAACATAATCAGTACTACACAAATCAAAAAATTGATTTACATAAGTTGAGAAATATATTTTTTAACAGTCTTGCAAAAGTAGTGAGCGATGAATGGCTAGTGGAAATACAAGACAACAATTTTAGTTATGAGTCCAAATATCATGTTACAGATGAGCCCAGTCATCACAATAAACTACTTAATAACAAACTTGAAACAAAAATTTTACAACAAAATGGATATGCACATTTAAATGATGTTACACGATGGGTAATGAATGATAATGTTAGATATAAATTTAATAAACTCGGACTTAGATGTGAGGAGGCAACTGATACAGATTGTATAGCATTCTTTGGATGTAGTCATACATTTGGCACAGGACTTGACCAGCCTAACATATGGCCAGAGATAGTATCTAAAAATTTAGGATACAGGTGTGTAAATATTGGATTTCCTGCCAGAGGAATAGATTTATGTTCCTGGTATGCTCAGTTATTTTTTAAAGCAGAAATTAAAAATTGCAAGGCAATAGTTATAATGCTACCACCACCTGCAAGAAAAAGTACTTTTATTCATTCATTTGATCAACATTCTGATATAAAAACAGACATTTACCAGAGTGAATGGTTGGCAACTAATCTGGAAAGTAATTATCATCAAGAGGATATAAATGATATTTTTGGTGAGACAGTTTTAAAATTTAGAGATTTTGGAACTCCTACACAAATATTAGCTCAAGATATATTAGATAAGAATAATTGTTTCATGAGAACATCTTCAGCAGTTGGTAATATTGAAAATCTTGCAAAAGACCTAGGTGTTCCTATAAAAACTTACTCAAGTTTTATAGATATGGATGTTGGTGTTTCAGGCAACACCGATTTTGCTAGGGATAATATGCATGGAGGTAAAATAGCACATAGCGAATTTGCAGACAGAGTAGTAGTAGATTTAAAGCAAAAATTAGATAAATAGTATTATGCTTATAAAGGATATTATAAACGAAACAACTTCAGCAGGTGGTATAGCCACAGTTGTCCAGCCTATGAGCAAAATGATTAAACGACCTAATCCAAGTGTATACTCTACTACCAAAAAGAAAAAGAAGGCGGAAGAAGGCAAATCTCCTCACAAGAAAGGTACCAAAAAATACAAAAAACACATGGCCGCCATGCACGCCGGTTAATATGAAAGCAGTAAAAGACAAGAATAATTTCCTAAATTTAATAAGCAGTTTAGAGGCTAGGCTTTTCAATAAAGTTGAACTAAATGGCTTTTTAAGTGTAAATAGCATGGAAGAAAGAGATTTTTATATTGCAGAAGAATTGTATAAAAAAGACATCTTTCAAAAAATTAATAAAGGTGACGAACTTGGCTACAAAATCTACCCACAAAAAAAGAAATTATAATAAAAAATACATAGCAAAAAAATTAGGTAATATTACTGATAAAGTTGTTAAACGTGGTGTTTTTGTAACTAGAAAATCTGATCCTGGATATGATGTAGTAAATTATATAACACATGAAGTATATGCTACAAATATACCATTTTTAAAAACAGCAACGTCTGTATGTAAAACTCTTAACGATAAAAATATTGAAAATAAGCCTAATCCCTCAAGCATAAATCGTTTATGTAATTTATTTTATAAACATTTAAACGATATAAATTTTTATAAGCATACTATATACACCTCTGAAGATTTAGACCGAAAATTAATCGCACAAACTCGTATGGAAGAAAGTGTTTTAATACTTAAAGAAGTAAAATACCAATTTACCATATACTAAAACTGATCTATAATTTTTACTAAAATGATAAATAAGACTATAACATTTATAATTTAGGAAGATATCATGTTTATTAGAGAATTTAACCCAGCAGGTAAAACAAAAATTAATAAAATTAATAAGTTGTTGAGCGAACATTTCGGAGTCAAAATTGGTACTGGATTTCCTAAAAAAGAAAAATTAGAAACAGTTAGAGAAATGTCTAATATGGCAATTATCAAACTTAAAGGAACCAGTAAACAATTTCAACTTGAACCTGAATATGCAAAATATTTAGGTATAAAAGACGTTATAGATACTATGCTTAACGAAGGTATGTATGCAGAATCACCTGCTTACGAATCCATGTGTGAGATGTTAAGAGAAACTGTTAAAGAATTAATGGACGCAGGCTACACAACAGATGAAGCAAGTTCAGAGTGTATGAATAGATTCAGACAAGATAGCAGATATGCACATGAAGATGGTATTGTACTTCCTATAATTATTAAAGCGGCAAAAGACTATTACGAATCAAGTTGTGGTTCTAAAAGTGAATCACTAGAAGAGATTGCTGTAGATGGTCCTAATACAGACCTTAACGAATACCTACTAAGTGAACTAGCAAAAGAAGTAGGTGTTGAACTTACAGACCCTTCAAGTATAGATGCTATAGAAGAGAAACTTGGATTGTTTGCTGAAGTATCAGGTAAAAGCAGAGACTCAATTGTTGGCTTCCTAAACGGTTTAGAAGAAGATGCTTTATCAAATGGTATTAAATTCTTTGGAGCCAAAGTTGCTCAACACAAAACTAACGAAGACAAATATATAATGACTATTGCTCAAGGTGCCGTTGATGGTAAAAAAGAAGTTGAGATAGACGGTAAAATGGAACCAGTTAAAATGTCAAAAGAAAAAGGCGAAGAGATCTTAGGCAAGAAAACAAAAACAGAAAGTATGTTTGACGACATTATAAATGATATGTTATCAGAAGAAATTGAAGGTACTACTGTAGAAGAAGCAGAAGTTGTTATGGCTGTTAGAGCATTAGCAGACGACATTCAGGACCACGTTGAAAGACTAGGCAGAATGGTAAACGAAGATATTCCTGCTATAGCAGATCAAATGGTTCATGAGTTTGGAGCAGATAAGGCTTCTCAATTTAAAGACTCAGCAGAACAAACATTAACCCAAGCATTAGAAAGTGCCAAGGCGGCAAAAGACGGTGTAAACGAACTAGTAGGCAGTATTACTGGTGAAGATATGAATTTATCCTCAGGCGGACTTGGAGACTTAGGTGCTGATGATATGGTTGAACCAGATATGGATCCTATGGGAGATGACGATTTAGGTGATATGGATGTCAACGAACCAGCGGCGGCAGGTCCAGAAGAAGAGCCAATGGGGAGAGCACCTGTAGAGCTGTAAAATGCTAATACGTGATATTATCAGAGAAGGTTACGAAGCAGACCTAATTCAAAAAGTACAAGATATACTTGTAATGAGAATGGACTCAGATGAATCGCTATCTACAGAAGAATTTAAACAGTTGCTTAGTGACGAAGGTTACGTTGCTACTACAGATGAGATTATTAAAGCAGTTAATGATAGCGGATATGCTAGTAGTATAGACAAAGAATTAATAAAACTTAAAAATCAGATGTCTGCTGACGTAGACACTGATGAACAAGAACCATCAGTAGATGTAGGTAAAATGGCTGGAGATCAGGCATTGAGTGATATAAAGGCGGAGTTATAATGGCAAATATATTTGTAAATGCTACACAGGCCAGAAAAGACAGCAGAAATAATAGTGTCATCCACTCTGAGGTCAGAGCGGTAGAAAGTATAGTTTTAGCAAATATAGATTCTGGTGTGCTTTATGCAAATGTTGTATCCAGTTCAGTAATGACAAACAGTAATGTATATTACAATGTTTGGAATAGCATCACAACAGACCCTACAAAACTAGATCAAATGAATTATGTTAAAAAACATTTTGAAGATCTAGGCTATGGCGTCACCGTAGTTACAAATTTAAATTCCAATAATACAATAAGTTGGAATATTTCCTGGTAAATAGTAGTAAATAATATTTACTTAAATGCTTAAATCCAAATACGACTATCCGTCATTACGACGAATTCAAACAAAACAAGGCAGACAATATGTTGGAGAGGATGAAAATCCTGTGCCAAGTGTTACCACTATCTTAGGAGATACTGGTGATAAAACTGCTTTAATTAATTGGCGTAAACGTGTAGGCGAAGCAGAAGCAACTCGTATAAGCACAGAGTCAGCAGGACTTGGTACTAAAGTACATAATGCATTAGAGAAGTACATATTAGGTGAGGATTGGGACACATTTGGTACAAATGTTGTTAGCCAATTAGCAAAAACTATGACAACAAATATGATTAATGAAGCCTTATGTAAAGTAGATGAGCTTTATGGAGTTGAAGTTGGTCTAATTGCACAAGGACTGTACGCAGGTACATCAGATGCTATAGGTATGTATGAAGGCGAAGAAGCAATCATAGACTTTAAAACAGCCAAAAAAATGAAGAAACGTGAATGGATTGACGACTACTTTATGCAAGGTTGTGCTTATGCATTAGCACATAACGAAATGTTTGATAGTAAGATATCTAAAATTGCAATATTAATGGTAGATAGAGAAGGCAAAGTAAAAGATTTTGTTATAGAAGGTTCAGAGTACGAAAAATATTGTGGACTTTGGTCAGATAGATTAGCATCTTATTATTCAAAATAATTTCAAAAATGATAAATACTAGTAGCTCAGGAGAAGTATTAGTATGGCAACAGCAAATAACAACGTAGTTATATCCAGAATCCAAAATAGGAGAGGTCTTAAGCAGGATCTACCTCAGCCTTTAAGAGAAGGTGAAATTGGATTAGCATTAGATAGTAGTCAAGTTTATATTGGAGGTGATGTAGATTCATCTACATCTAATATAAGTAGTTTTGAATCAACAACTAGTTCTGTAAATTTAACACAAGATGTTGCTAATACAAGAATTATACATTTTACAGTACCTCACAAAAGATTATTAATAGGTCATTTTGATGGAGTAGGTACAACAGCACAATGGAGCACTAGTTCCAATACCTATACAGGAAGTGGACTTCCAGTTTTTTCAGATGAAATAACACCAGTAGTAACAAGTTCAGTAGATGCTACTATACACAATGCTGTTTTTCAAAGCAATATTATTACACTTACAGCATCTAACTCATATATAGGAGTTGGTGATGTAATTACAGGAAACGATATTGTAGGTACTGCAACAGTTAGCTCTATAGATGGTGCTAATATAACAGTATCAAGCAATCAGACTTTAGGTAATGCTAATAGTATTAGTTTTACACCTAATAATATAAAAAGTATTTCTACAAACGAAAACTTTAAAGCAACAGATATTACTGTATTAAAAAACGAAACAGTTTTGTTGGGCGACAATGCAAATTATACTCCTGCAACATCAAAAGATTACAGTTTTAGTACATCAACTTTAGCAAGTAATACTCATGTACTAAATTTTAGAACATCTCCATTAACAAGTGATAAAATATCAATTACATATTATAGTAATGCTAGTGTAATTAAGTCATTATCTAATAGTGGAGTTATATATCCAGGATCAAGCACTAATAGTTTTTATACAGATTATAGTGTACCAACTTATAGACAATTAAATCATGATTTAGTAAGAATATCTCCCTCATCAGGAACAGGACATATAGGATTAGATTACAAACATATTGCTGTTTTTGAAGATAGCTCTATAATTTCTAATCCATCAGGACTTGTATTAGGTAATTTTTTAATAAGTGATAATTCTTTTAAAAGTTCAGGCACAGTGGGTATTAGTGCTAGTGGTAGTACAGTAACAATAAGTTCTGGTTCAAGTAATTCACCTGCTTATGGAAATGCAGGTACTACATATGATTTTGTTTACCTTACAGATTTAAATGCAAATTGTTGGTTAGAAGGAAAATCACTAGCAGTAAGTAATGTTCAGTCCAGCACAATGGAAGTTAGTTTGCCTTCAGGCAATAGTGTTGCTACTATAAGAGCTGTAACAACTGGCGCCTCTGGAGCCGGTAATGCTGTCACAATTACAGGTAATGTAGAAGGATTAGTACAAGGCGACTATGTTTATTTCACAGGATCAAATGCAAGTGTGTTTGTTTCAAATCCTTACCAAGTAACCGGTGTTAGTGGTACTACAAGTTTTACAGTAGTTCAGAACGGTGTAAGTGCAATAGCAGGTGATTTAAATTATATTAACTATGGTTCAGATAACACTGGTGCTAATATACAAATAGTAAGTTCACTTCACGGACTACCTGTTAGTAGCCAAATAGATTTAAGTGCTTCATCTGATGCTTCAGCAATATCAAATGGTACTAAAACATTGTTAAGTACAAGAGTAACAAATAATACTTTCTTTATACCAACTACAGCACCTCTCGTAGATAGTGTTACTGCAACATATAGTCCTGTGTTAGGTAGTGCAACACTAACCAAGCATACACCAGTAAACAGCATAGATTTATCAAATAGTGTTACACTTGATAATGTAATAAGTGTATTTCAAGGGATAGCAGAATTCCCTAGTATATCATATATACCAAATACAACTAATCAAATTTATGTATCTACTAAGGCATCATTCGATAGTTTAGGTTCCTCTTCGTCAGGAGGATCAGAATTTACATTACACGAAGATTCAGCAGGAACTATGTCAGCACTTAGTTTGCCTATAGGTCCTAAAACTAGAGGTACTCATACAATTAAAGCCAAATTAGAGCAATGGTTACATAATTTAGTTGTTGATAAGAATGTTCCGTTATTTACAAGTGTTCAATCAAATGACAAATTTTATACTTCTGGAAGTAATTTAGGGACATACACCCTTGCAATTACAAACGAAGATGACAATAAGTTTATTACATTTAACGGCAGAGACCAAGCAAGTGACTTTAACCATATTATAAATCAGATATATTTTAAAACAGCAAA
>Ga0222717_10004663_pt1 | contig 10047 bp, 10 predicted proteins | sample C33_18DmetaG_FD_165053 | JGI IMG/M metagenome (GOLD analysis project Ga0222717, IMG submission 165053) | Estuarine water microbial communities from San Francisco Bay, California, United States - C33_18D | ecosystem: Environmental > Aquatic > Marine > Unclassified | place: USA: California...
ATGGAGAGATTAAGAATGGATATTAGAGGATTGACAACTGAACAAGGAATGATGGGCGGAGTAATGTTCTTACTCGGTGTTCATCAATTTGGATGGCTTAGAGAAAACATCGGTGATTTCAACATCATCACTTTGCCTGTGCTTGGAGATTTAACACCACTAAAGATTCTTGGTGTTGGCGGTCTTTACTTTGGCGGTAAAATGCTATACGACTGTTGCGCTTAATCGAAAGATTAGAACCAACTCTTTGTAAGAGTTTTATTTGAAACCTTTTGATTTTTCTTCATAGGAATATACAATCCATCATAGATTGAATCATAAATTATTTGTTTGAATGGAGGATTTCTTTTCCTTACTTCAACTAATGCTATCATCAATGAACATTTTGTATTCTTATTTTTAGGAATATCATTCAAATATCGGTTGCATAATTTTTCAGACCAATTATTGACTGAATTAACATAACACATAAAATCATCCCATGAGGTTGCTGACATAACCTTGCGTGGGGGTTGCCCCTTATTAACTTTGCCTAAGTCTGTATAACGACACTTAACGAATGAGGAGAGTTTCTTCAATATTTAGCGTATCCTTAGAGTAATCAACTTGAAGTGTTTTGATGGCTTGCTCTTTATGTTTAGCCTCAATCATAATATCAATATCGTTTCCATAGGTCTTAAGTGGGCCATAGACTAAATCGGAATGTGCAGGGGTGGATTTTGTTCCTCCATTATGTATTTCTCTCGATTCGGAATAATGGGCTACGGGAGTAATTCCTGTTTTCCATGTGGAGATTGCTAATTCAAGTGCTTCTTGTTCAGTTTGACCTCCCATACAGAACCCATGATGGTGATAATCAAAAACAATAGGGATTCCTGTTCTTAGGAATACACCTTCATAGAGGTGCTTTGTTGAATACATATTTGCCTTATCATCATTCTCAACTGTGAGTCTTTGCTTGAGGTTATCACTCAATAGATTATGGTAATTATCACAGAACCGTTCAAGTGCTTTTTCAGGTTCACCGTATGCACCACCTACATGAATGTTGATTTTATTGTAGTGGGATGGCTCAAAGCCCATCAAATCGAACATCATACTATGAGCCTCAAGGTCAAGAACTGTTTTCATCACCACATTAGGATTGGGTGATGCGAGAACATTAAATTGGCCGGGATGAGTCGTCAGCCGATGATTCTTAGCCTTAGCATAATCTCCGATGTCCTTAAGAAGTTTGAGAATGGTATCTGCTTGAGGCAATTCTTGGATTTTATATCCCAACTCAGGGTGTGATAGGAATGGGAATATTTCTGAGGAGATTCTAAAAAATCTAATTTCTTCAGATTCGTTATGTTCAAGGATAGTTTTCATATCTTTTAGATTAGCAACGATTAGTTCACATAGGTATTCATGGCCTTTCTCTTCAAGTGTAGCCTTTCTTAAGGTTCTATTGGTGAAAATCCCTCTCTCTCTTAGTTCCATATTGATACAAGCATATCCAATCATAACACTCCCAATGTGGGGGAGTATTTAGATGTTTTGGACTTTTGATTTTCCACAACGCTTAAGTAGTATAAAAAAGAAATATATAAATAACCCGAAAGGGAATAAAAAAAATGGAGATGAAAAAGATGGCGATGAGAAGTCAAGTATATGAATGGACAAATCTTGCACCTACAAGCACAGGTAGCAATATTAGGCAAAGTAGCAACCCCCAAGCAGTAAGTATTGATGCTAATAAAGCATTAGACATATTTATTGGCGGTAAAGGAACGAACATTACACAACCTGCAAGCACTACTGCTACGCAGTTTGTTGTGATTGAGGATATTGCGGCCTCCCCCCAATCGGGCGGCGCACTAAATGTTAGAATAAACACAACGGACTATTTCCAAAATCCAGATGTGACTCAGCAAGCGGGAGTTCCCGGCCTTGCATCCCCTTACCCAAGAGGAACAACATCAGATGGTGCAACACAGGCTTTGACATCGGGCGACAATGTTTTGCCTTCTTTCACCCTGACTCCTGAAGTTTATGTGCTTCCGGGTCAAACTTGGTCGGTTCTTTACACTTGCACCACCGCCATCGTTGGCGGTGCGGCACTTGCAGGGAATGTTGCGGCATTTGTGAAATACACCCTCTATGACGGGCCGGATTCACTAATTGCTAATAAGTTGCTCGAAATGGGGATTACAGTTAATCCTTCAAATGTTGATTGGTATAAGAGAAGCCTACTTGAACAACAAAGTAGGGCTATGGCTACCCCAAACGGAGGTGCTTGATATGGCTATGCGAAGTCAAGTATATGAATGGGATGGTTCAAGAGGAACAATCACCCTAACATCAGCAAACTCTCTTGGTAAGTCTTTGAGTATCTTCATCGGTGGCGTTGGTAATAACATTACCATGCCCGCCTCGACAACTGCTACGCAGTTCGTCGTTATTGAAGAAATTGCGGCAACCCCAACCTACTTCGGACTTAACACCGTTAATACCACTACTACTGTAAGAGGATTAGTCGGTGCGGGAACAAACGCATACTATGGGCCATTGGCTTATGCTCAAATTGTTATCAATACAACTGAGTATTTCCAAGACCCTGACAATGTTTCAAACTACGGTGTTGCGGGTGCGGCAAGTCCATACCCAAGAAGCGTGAACTTCCAACCATCCTTTAGCCTACACCCAACTGTGTATGTGCTTCCGGGTCAAACTTGGGATGTCCGATACACCACATTTAGCGACTTCGGAGTGGCTCTTGCGGGTAAAAACCAATGCTTCACCAAATACACCCTCTATGACGGGCCGGATTCACTAATTGCTAATAAGTTGCTCGAAATGGGGATTACAGTTAATCCGGGTAATGTTGATTGGTATAAGCGAAGTCTGCTTTCTGCGGCCTCCGCCCCTGCACCGACCAATGGTGCTTGATTCGGCATAAGGTAAAACGATTCCACAAATACCCATCGGCCTTCGGGTCGGTGGGGTTTCCCTTTCCTTTGATTCAGGATTAGCCACATTAGTTGGTTATTCAATCTTGAACACAATTTAACAAAGATTCAGCGTAAGCACCAACCCCAAACATTATAAGGGAGTTTAACAAAAGTTCCCAAACTTGATGGTAATATCTTTAACAAAAGACACTAAAACTACTAATCTTACTATTCACAACTACTGCAACACAATTTGTAGTAATCAAAAACGCTATACTGCGAAGATAAGAGTAATTTAGTCTGAAACTATGATGGCCCTGACGCTTTGATTCAGATAATTTGTTTGTGATTAGAAAAAAAACAAGATAAACTCAGAAATCAAACTAAAACCACTCATCGTTCAGGTGATTATGATTCACTATTCTATGCAATCCTTTATGTATCAAGGCAACAAATAGATTACTATGCCTATTCGGAGTCAGATATTCTTTTGGGATGCGGGAAAGACAAGCGATACCGCAGGGGTTCGCTCAACTCCTGTTAATTCAGCAGACGAAGGAAAAGAAGTTGATATTCTTTCAGGCGATAAGGGAAACAAGAATACGAGTTCCCAAACTCAAGCACCAAACACCTTTGTAGTTATTGAAAGAGTCGCCATGACTCCATCATACTTTACTTGTGGTGAGAGAACTGCGGCAGACCCAAACCCCACATATCGAGGACAACCTGTTCAGTATGGAATTGCAGGGCCAAATGCTTATTTTCAACCGAGAGTTAATGATACCTTCTATTTTTCTAATCCTGACGGCACAGTAGGCTTAGGAATGCCGGGAACGGCTATTCCTTTCCCAAGTATGCCCTCTTCTCAGTCTGTTTTGGATAAGACCCTATTCAATGAAGCAAACGAATCAGGAGGATATGGTGCGGGCGATTTAGCCCCTCTAAATATTCATGTTATGGCGGGTCAAACATGGGATGTGGGTGTCACCTTTACGAATGGAGGGGCGTATCAATTAGCCACAGTATCCAATTCTGCGAACTCTTCTCTTGATGTGAATATAGACCAACCAATAGGTTCATTAGGATTCTCCATTAGAAGCACAATATGAGGTGAAAAAAATGGTCGCATCAACATTCACCCCCGAAATGCTAAACTTGAATCCTGTATTTCCGAGAATCCCACTTGGAACGATAGCGTTTGATTATACTGAATTAGATACGGCATTCTATGTGGTGTCACAATTATCAGGGCAATCAAGTATCAATGGTATTATTGGTTCAACTACATTAACAGGCAATTTAGCAACTAAATATACACTTGAAGTTAATATCGGAGATTATTTGACTTGGAATGATGGAATTGCACCTAATACTCAATTGTTGGCGAAAGTGACAAATGTTATTTCAAACAACCAATTAGTTTTTGAGCCTCCATTACCTGCACCATTAAGTGTCGCCCCTGTGAATTACACCAATGTTAATGTCTTTTTATGTGATGTCAATGCTACTGTGGCTTTACCATTACTTGCTCAACCTGATTTGGTATCTCCAAGTGTTGCCGCACCTGCTAAGAGGCTTTACTACAATGAATACAACGCTTGGGATTGGAATACCAATTCTATCAGGAACTTAGCCCAAGACTATGCAACTTCAGTAGGAGGTAATGTAAAGGACTTAGGGTGGATGAACCTTGCGGGGTGGGAAACTGCGGTAAATACTTTGCTCACTTATGCAGGGTGGAATGTGAATGCGATAACTAATGTAGTTCCTGATACTACTACAATAAATAATCTTAACCAAGAAATTGTTGTGTATTATCAGAACTCAACCTACACATATAATGGCGTAGGAACTGATTCAATTGAAACACTTGTGTATTATGAGGAATCACCTGCCGCAAATACTTACAAACAAATTATTGGAGTTAATCCTTTTTCATTTTCAAGTGTTTTCTTTGATGGAACAGATTATGGAGGTATATACTTTGATGTAAATGGAAATCCCATTATAATGCCTCCGCAACCTGTTTTGGCGAGGGGGGGTGAACAAATCCCCATTGGACTTTTTGGAGTCACATACAATGAAAATCCCACCTCAATCTCATTTAGCAACCAAAACTTAACTGAAGGTCAATTTCAAGTATTTGTCAAATATACAACCTATGATGGAGTTGAATCTGTGGTTGCTAAAAAATTAGTTGAAATGGGAATAACAGTCAATCCTGAAAATGTAAGTTGGTATGTCAAAGAGATGCAAGAAAGAAACGGATTGGATGAAATTGAATGGACTTTTGATGATGAGGAAGAAGCACCCATTCAGGATGAGCCTCAAAACTTTGACCCTCTAAGTGATAATCCAACTGACTATGTTCCAAGAAATGCTAAAAACAAGGAGGAGAGTGAAGAAGATGCCGATTAAGCCTATCATTTTTGAATGGAATAATTTAACCTCCGATTCGACAGGTGCAATAGCATGGACTACAAATCAATCAACTGCCCGATACCCTGTATCCCTTGATGCACTAAGAGAATATGACATCTTCAATGGAAACTTTGGCTTAAGATTAAACAAACCTGCTCAACTCTTAGGAAATGAGTTTATGGTAATTAACAAAATTGCTTGCACACCGTTTGCAGGGTGTCATGTTCAAATCCTACTTGAAGGAACAAAATATTTCTTAAACCCTGATAGACAACTGTTTGGCTCTTATGGAATCTCAGGTCTTGCCTCTCCCTATCCTATTGGTGCATCTTCAACTTGTAATGGAACAGATGAAGTCTTGCCGAGTTTCACATTAGACCCCCCTGTTTATATCTTACCCGGCCAACAATTTTCAGCAATTTTTACTTCTCTTGATGGTGTGTCAGGAGTTGATGCAGGGGGTTCAACTGCCGTAGGTGCAATTATCCATTATACTCTATTTGATGGAATTGATGCTATGATAGCAAGAAAGGTAATGGAGATGGGGCTTGCAGTCAATTCTAAAAATTGTGATTGGTATAAACGAACAATTTTGAAGTTATCGAAAGAGCAAACGGAAAGAGTCGGTCAAAGCCAAGATGGGAATATTCCCTACTATTGACCCAAACATTTAATTAGATGATTGCACAAATTGTTAATTGGCGTAGGGGGCGCACACAGACGAATCCACCAATAAGTCTGCCCCTGCGCCACGATTTATTATTCACTATTATTTATTCAACCAAAGTAATAAATAGGTTAAACATGAATGTAATGTCATGTGGGAAACTTGCCTATTTTCAACTCTTGGAGTCTTTTTGTTTTTATGGATATTAGGTGCAGTTGTGGAAAGAATGACTCTCCATAAGTGGTTGGATTAGGTGAGATTATGTGGAATAGTTTGCATGACTCAGATGATTATGACCCAAGAGGAGATTTAATCGGAAATCTTGTTTCAACAATCTTTTTTATCATTGTCTTAACTTTGATAATTTTTTAACGAACATCTTAAATAGGTTGAGTTATTCGCTTCACTCATGCACCCAATTAGATGCCCTGTATGTGATGAGAAAATAATGATTAAGTATTCTCCTGATGAGAGGGAGGGTGCAACTATGAACTGTCCTGAGTGCAACGCTTTGCTACTCAATAGAAGCCATCATGTCCTTGACTTTCATAAGTGGTTGCACCATGAGAATGACGGAGATTGGCCTTTGGATGGAGATGGAACAACTTCTGTATCTGTGAATTAAGGAGAGGATATTATGAAAACACCAAAATGGATTGATGAGGATTGGGCTGAAGGGCTTTCGGAAATGGAATACAATTACGCCACAGGCACATTCAAAGACATCTATTGGAGAAAGTTGGTCGGATGCAATAAATGGATTAGGTATGAACTCCATGATGAAGAAAAACTCGCCCACACTTATTATTCAAAAAATCAAAAAATTAAGCCTATTCGATTTATTGAATGGCGACCAATCTATGTCAATTTACTCGAAACTCAATTTGTTAATTCAGGCAAGAACGCATGGAGGATATTTGAAAATCCACATACCGAAGATGCAAAAGCAAATTATGTGGAAATGTTTGAATCTCATGGGCATGGATGTTTCTGTTGTGATACTCCGAATTACATCATACAAACAGACAAAAACTTCATAAGAAAGATGATGAAATGAGGGTGATAATATGAATGATAAAATAGGCTATGAAAAACTTCGACGGTCATGTAGGATTTGTAATGATGAACTATTGATTGAAGAAAAACTAAGAGGAGTATGTTCTATTACGGGGAGAAAACAAAGTGGAAAGTCAATGTATTGGTGTCTTTCTTGTGATAGGACAGTTCCTACTTACCTCAAAACAGAAGTAGTAGGATTCGGACATGGATATACGAACTTAGATGATGATTCCCTAAGTTTTGAGGGAGGAAATCACTTTTGGATTCATGGCGGTGGAGTTTTGAAAGGGAATGATGGTAATTACATTTTTCCTCCGAATCAGGAATTGAAAGTGGAATCACAATGGTTGGAAAACTTGATTTCTCAATACCACAACCTAAGTCGGGAACTGAAGAAAAGAGATTTGGTTGATATAATAAAACAATATAGAGTCATGGGGTTGGAGAAAGACCCTCACCTCATTAAGATGTGTGAGGAATTAGAAATTGAAATTGAAGATTATTGAGAACAATTAAATACTTCAACGAAAATGTTGAGGTATGGAATCAATATGTTATTTCTGTGGAACGCCCCTACTATGGGTTGAAGAACAAGACAAAGAATCATACGGCTATCAAGGTGAAGGCATTGTTGCACACATGACTTGCACAGAATGTAATGCCGATGTGTTATTCATCGAAAATAGGGAGGCTTAAAAATGTTCGACATCATCATTCCTATCCTGAAAATGAAACCTAAATACTTGCATGAATGTCTTGCATCTTTGAAGGCTCAACAACATAGAAAGTTCAAGTGCTACATCATTGATGGTTCTCCTGAAGATTGGGAACAATACACAGAAAGCATGGATGTAATCAATAGTATGATGAAGAAGGATAGAAGGTTTGAATATCATAGACATCCCAACCTTGATGAGCCTTATGTTTCTGAGGCACAAAACTATGGATTATCACTCGGCTCAAACCCTTATGTTTCATTTCTCGGAGGAGATGATTTTTATTATCCACACCATCTCATCAGTATGAAAGATGCTATTGATGCTGAACTTGACGATGATGTTGGGTTTTGGTTTTCTATGATAAGAGTGAATAATAAGTCCACATTAGATTTCCAAACATTCAAGATTGGGAGAGTTAGGAGTTGGTTAATGAATCATTATCTCTCTTATCCAACTATGCCTAAACATCTGTATCCTTTTTTCCACTCAGGTAATCCTATCTTTATGAATGGATTAGTGCTGAAGAGAGAATTAGTTGAAGAAGTGGGAGGATTTAATATTGATTACCGAATTGGAGAAGATGTGGATATGGTAATGAAAATTGTTATTAGAGGTAATCATGGTCGGTGGTTGCCGTATGTAGGTTCATACCTGAGAATCCATAGTGAACAAACCACTAATGAAGAAAGAATCAAGGTTATGAGTTTGGAGGAGAGGCTAAATTGGAGTCGGTCAATGGCGCAAAAGAAAATTGACTACGCAGAATACAAAGTAGGATGGAAAAGATGGAAAACAATAGATGAGTGGAAAAAAGAGGTTGAAGAGAATGGTGGAAAGCCCATTGTTGAAGATGATGGTAAAGATAAAAGACTCATAGGAGATGAATTAAAACTTGAATATGAAAGGATTGAAAAACTCACAGGAACAAAAATGACTCCTTCTCACTATGAAGTTCTAAGAGGATTGACGGGGGGAACATATTGGGAAAAAACACACTTTGAGTTGCTTGGAGAAGAGAAATTATTTTTACTCAGAACTGATGAAGAAACAACTCAATTTTTGGAAAATGACATCGTAATTTGAACCAAACGAAGCGTAATATCGTAAAATATCTTGATTTATCTTGATTATTTCTGCTATATCTCAGATTGGGAAATATTAAGCAGAAAGTCTAAACGCTTGACTGCGAGCCTGTTGTCAAAAAAACTGATTTTGGTGAATAATTTCTGAATGACTTGATTTTGATGTTTCGGAACTTGAGTTCTCATACCTTATAATGTTTTCTATTTTTTCTTCTGCGCCCTCAGAAAATACGAACTTTGCAGAAAAAAAAGCAGAAACTTCCTCAGATGAGGATAAATGATGGGAAAATCTGAGATAATGTGATTCATTTAAGTAGGTCATTGAAGATGTTAAAGTATGGCTGACAAAATGAAAGTTATGGGAAAAGGATATGCGAGTCCAATATCATTTGAAGTTGATTTAGAACCGTTGAAAAATATATTCGTTGATGTATTGGAACAACAAAAAGATACTGACGATAAAATGATGAGAGGAATTAAGGAATACATGAGTGATGCAGTTGAATCTGAAACTGTATTTATCGAGGGTCATAAGACTCCTCACTATCTTTACCGATTGTATGAATACATCAAAGAAAGTTTTAATCTTGATGAAACGATGGATTATTCTTGGAGGAGGGAAACAGAAGTTCCTCCATCCAAATATAATTTTGAAGTAAAGAGAGGTGAGAAAATGGTATTGATATACAAAGGTTTGCTTTTCATCTCATCCAAAGAAAATCCTGATGAAAAATATGTTATTTGGATGACACCATTTGATGAAGAATTAGGGATTGAAATGGAAATCTTTTATGACTGTGGAAGAGAACAATTTAAGAATCGGAAGGATTCGTTTATTGAGTCTTTCAATGAAAAACATCCTTTGAAAAATGAGATTGTTGATAGTAGGTGGAAATACTTAGATGTCAAGGATGTAGGTTGGGATGAAATTATTGTGAGTGATGAGCAAAGAAAAATCATAAATCGGAATATTATCAACTTTATTAAAAATCTCCCGTTGTATGAAGAAAATCGGTTGCCCACAAGTCGAGGAGTTTTAATAACAGGGCCACCCGGCACAGGAAAAACGCTTTGTTGTGAGGTAATTGTCAATGATTTAGATTGTTCAACCATTTATGTTTCCACAGATTCAGTAAGTGAAGTTGGCGACATTAAGAAGGTTTATT
>Ga0222717_10004664_pt1 | contig 10045 bp, 9 predicted proteins | sample C33_18DmetaG_FD_165053 | JGI IMG/M metagenome (GOLD analysis project Ga0222717, IMG submission 165053) | Estuarine water microbial communities from San Francisco Bay, California, United States - C33_18D | ecosystem: Environmental > Aquatic > Marine > Unclassified | place: USA: California...
CTATATTCCATTAGCAATAATTTTATTAGTTAGGTTATTATTAACATCGTAGAAGTAAATTAGATCTGAGTTATGCTGTAATATATCTTTCATATCTTTGTACATATCTAACATTTCAGAAGGTGTTTTTTTACTCAATTCAGTTACTATATCAAAAATAGCTTGTAATCTTTCCCATCCATCTTCTATATCGTCGTAGCTTTCATTCCACCATTTGTCGAAAGTCTTGAATCCTCTTTTTCTCAGCTCTTCTAAATGCCCTTTTGGTCCAAACTGTATTACCGGATGACCGCAGTACATAGGGTTAAAGGTTGAACTATGTAAATGACAAGCATTATCAAATGGAAAAGCACACATAACAATACTTATAAAAGTACTATCATAGTGTTTTATCTGAAAAGGTAAATCAGCATCAAACTTATTTTTACCTATTCCAGGAGGACCGTGATTTTCTCTATCTGTTTGATCTATATCAAATGGAAGTTTAGATTTAAGAGATTCTATATTATCTTCTGTTGTGAGCTCAGGAAAATTCGCATAGCTATGTTCTTCCCCGTATTCTGGAAAGCTTATGTTAAATTTTGAGTAAAGGTTATTTTTATTTATATACAGCATAAATAAATTTCTTTCTGCTCTTCCTGTTCTGTTTACCTTTAGAAAAGATGATATTTTACTTAAATGTTTAGTTTTATACTCAATCTTTTTTTGTATATCAACTACTTCAGGTAATCTTCCTCCTTGTACTATATTATTAGAATATATTAACCTTTTAACGTCTCTAACATTATACATAAAAGATATTACGTTAACATAATTGTCTATGGATTTATCTGCTACATATTCTGAGTGATGTCTTTCAGCGTATAAATTATTTGTAATATAATAAACCTGATGACCTGGTACTTTAAGTTCTTCTAAGGACTTATATAGAGCTGGAATAATATTACTGACTTCATGACCTTCTAAACTATTGTCGAAAATAATTTTACATCTATGATCTCTAGCTCCTTGCAAAACGTAATCTGGAAGTATATCTAAGTTTTCAAAAGCTAATTGATTATTATGATGAAGAAGGACAGTATAAATAAAACTTTCACTTTCAGTTAACTCACTATGAGGTTTAACTTTTATATTTAATGTATCGTGTATATCAGACGTAGAAAATAAAGGTCTACATATAGGAAAGCCTCGATTATCAAATTCGTTTATTTCAGGAATATGTTTATAGAGATCCAGTTGTTCTTTTGTAGGTGCATGTAAAGTAGCTGTGTTTATTTCATCTACTATAGCATATATGTACTTACTATAGTAAAAATCTCTAATATATTCAGCCCATTTTTCATGGCTTTCTTCTGAAGGATGGTATTGGGTTAACTTATCTCCAATATAAGACTTAAAGCTAGAAGTTGTAAAAACTCTTTTGTGTATTTTAATATACTCTTTTATAGTATTTTGTAAATCTAATTTCTTTAATTTACCTTTTCCATAAACAGACTGGAATCTTATAATTTCATCTAAAAAAGGTCTGCTATTTTTTAGACCTTCTATTTCAGTTTCATAGAAAGCATTAAAGAATATATGCTGTATTCCTTTGTTCTCTAGAAAAGAATTAAGAGCTATTACTGTCTGTATGTACCTGGTAATGTACTCTTCTTTATTCCAGTAAATTTTACTGTACTCTTTATAAAACACTTTTCTATCATCAGTCAAATGATCTGCATCTATATCTAAAGGATACATAGTATCCCAGGCCGATGTTTTATCATGTTTGTAGTAAAAGTCTTTACGTTCGGGTGAAGTAAATCCTACTATAACTAGTATATCTTTACTCTCAAAAGTTTTCTCTAATTCTAATACTTTATTAATTGTTCTTCTTAATATACCATCATTGGAAGATCCTGCTACTGATTGATTAATTACTCTAGCTGTAGTGTATTTTTCAAGTTTTCCTGGCCAGACTCTGGGTAATCTGTAAGAATCGTTATCAGGGTGATTAACAAACCCTCTTATGTTGTCTTCTAAAGCAGGGTTTATTATATCCCCAGCAGTCCAACTATCTCCTTCAGTTAGTATAACTTGTTTTTTAATCATCTAATAGAACTAATTGTTTATTTAGGACCTATATCTAACCATTCTCTATCAAATAACAGAGGATGATTACCGTTTGCAGATTTATCCATAATTTTGTACATAGTAGTATCTTCAAAATCAGTAGAAAAGTAAATTACTTTCTTTTTATCAGCTTTGTAGTATACATTGAAGTTTTCAAAATTATCAAAGAATAAATTCTTATCTTTAGTTAATAGATTTCCGTCTTGAATATGTAACAGAGAAATATCCCCATAGTAAATTGCACCATGTCTTTGATTATCAGCTTCATCAACAAATGTTTTATTGCCGCAACCTAACCATGTAAAACACGTACTGTAATCTATTATACCGTTGTAGCTTTGTTCGTATGTTCTACCTTCTGCTTCAATTGTAAACTTGCCATGTTTCTTCTCTACTACTATATCTATAGTTTCAGGTTTTTCATTTGGTTCAAAATCTATTTTAGTATCTACAGCTATATCTTTAGAAGGGTCTGGATCATTATCCCAATTAGGATTTTGCCACCATTCATAAGAAACTTTATGTCTAGTTACTCCATCTCCATCAATGTAACCAACAAAGCATAGTCCCATATGCTTACCGTTCTTACCTAATACAACTTGCTGTACTACTGGTCTTTCTTTAAGTATTTCATCCATCATATCATAATCCGGTGAAATTCTGGCTAATATAGTAAACTCATCAGCAAGTAAAGAGTCGGCTGGTAGCCATTTAATAAGTCCATGTTTATTACCATCTATAAACACATATGATTTTTCGGCGTCTAATCTCATAATTTTATTTCTAAACAATCGTTATAAAAGTCTGCAAGTTCTGGGAATGTCTTAACAAAGTCTGTACCTCTTCTTTCATCATGTGCTTTGAAAAACGTACCAAAATTATACCTTTGTCTTTTTAGCTGCGGTTCAGGAACATAAGCGTGCATCCAATCATATGTTCTTTTAATTTTCTGGATCTCTACATCTGAATACCCTACTAATCTGTTATCAAATTTAGGTATTCCTAAATAATCGACATATTGAGCTACATGTAATATATCTTCTGCCCAATACTTAGGTAGTACTTGTATTGTTTGGTGCTTAGGGTACCTTAAGTAAGAAGTATCTAAGAAAACAGCTGAGGTCCAGTACCTATCAGGAGACGAGTAGTCTTTCTTTAATTTATATATACCGTTTACTAATGAATAATAAGACGGAACAGAAAGGGCATTGAAAGTTGACATTACTGTTATGTTAATTCTAGGGCAAGCAGTCATGATTTTATTCATGTTATCCCAAAATCTATTGAACTCTAATCCGTTTCTTATGTACTCAGCTTGCTTTCCCCATCCGTCTATAGATGTAAATATAATAAATTCATTTACTCTATCTTCATCTTCTATTCTTTTTATTTTTTCTATAAACTTATTTACTAAATCGTCTGGTATTCCGAGGTTTGAGTTGATAGCTAAATTAAGTTTCTTATTAGGGTTAGGATGATCAATAATATAGTCTAACACTTTCCATGTATCTTTAGATAGTAACGGTTCTCCACCGGTAATTCTAAAGGTATGTAAGTCGTTATATAGTTCAGGCCACCATCTCCAAAATGCTTCTACATAAGGATTATGTTCTTTATGGTGAATAGGCATTTTACCGTCTTTCTTAAGTGATTCTAAATCGTTAAACCTTTCTGTGGTTGGATAAGCTCCGAATTTAGAAGCTTCTTGAACCCATGCAGATGAAAAAGAAGGTCCGCAATAAGAACATTTAAAATTACATACATTTGAGAAAGCTATTTCTACGTACTTAGGGTTAAAATCTTCTCTCCAACCTAATTCTTTTATTTCATCATAATGAGGTTTTGACCACATTTCATTTGACTTGAAAACTCTATCAGAAAACTGTTTCGAATTGTCTTCTACATTCCAACAATAGTCACATTCACAAGGTCTTTTACCTTCTAACATTTCTTTTCTCTTAAGTTTTTTGAACTTAGTATTATGAAGTGCTGAAGGGTTACGTTTTAACTCTGATATTGGTATCTTGTGAGTAGAAGGGTGATGACACGAATGTGTCTGTCCCATCTGTAAGTGGATAGTAGTTTGTGTCCATTTAGCTAAACACATTCCAGGTCCTATTTCATCTAATTTTGATTTAGTTTCTGTATAATCTGGGTTTACAAAGGATAGTTCTGCTGTTGCTTTGTCGCTCATAGTTTTATATTAATCATTTTAGCCCATGGAGTTAATTTCTCTTCTCCAATAAATTCATATTCTACTTGTTTAATTCCATCTTCTTTGTGGTCTATTTTTCCTTGTTGCATTTGTAGTACATACCTTTTTTCATTAGCTGCAGTAGTATCACCTTTCGCCCATTTACCGTTTACTAAACCTTCGTCTTTATGAGGTAAACATCTAAACTTACCTTCAACTCTATGAGGAATAATAGAATTAGGTACTTTTAAATCAGTTTCTTTTATTTCAATACCATCAGCTTCATACTTTGAATTTGGACTATTGAAGTCTAAATCTAATGTAATATCTCCTGTAGGTATATTATTGTGCAGATCAGCAACCTCTGTTGGTTTTAAACATCTTTTCCATGCATATGCTTTAGCTATGTCACCTTTATAGAACTGATTTAATCCTCCTTGCATTTTTGTTGGGGTATATCCTAAATAAATATCTGTTAATCCATAATTTTTAAGGCTACCTATCCATTGATTAGGGGAAGGACTTCCGTAACCTGCTTTAGAGTCAACTTCTGAGCCATTAAGGTAAAAGTGGGATAGTTTATTATATTTATCGAAAGTAGCAGTTACCCAGCTCCATTGGTTACTATATCTTTTAATCCACATATAGTTATGATCGTTAAAATTATTCCAGTAAGTTAAGGATAAAGCTCTTGAGTTATTGAAAGATAATCCATAATCGTATCCTTGTATTCTGAATATTGGGTATTCTACATACTTATTCTCCTTGTCTCCTATTAAGAAAATTTTATTTTTATTAGGTTGCTGTAAAGGTCTGCATAGAAGTGATATCGTATGATCTCCTGCTGTTAATCCTCTATATTTACGTTCGAATGGTATGACTACTTTAGAATCTTCTCCATTGAAGCTTGCGTACTTCTGTTTAAATGGTTTATCATTAAGGTAGGTATCATTTGTATACCCTTCTCTATGACATCTCCAAAATAAATCATCATCTTCCATTCCCCAGTCCCAGTAGTTATTTGAATAGCCATTAGTATTTTCTACTTGTTCTTTTGAAAATACTACAGCTCCGCCAAAATACTCATGATACTTTAATCCGTATTCCATTTGAGATATCTTAGTGGCTATATGTCTTGGATTATCTTTAGGAAAGCTATAATCAGCTCCTTCTTCTGGTATCATATCTATATCATGCCAGACTATGTGAGTACATCCGTCTTCAAAAGCATGTTTAGCAGCTATATTTTTTGTTGCTCCTCTATTAAAAAGTTTATCATCTGTTTGATGACAAAAGTACATACAAAATTCTATACCTTGGCTCTTTAAGTACTTACCTACTTTTGGTACAAACTCATTAAGATGCATTTCTCTATTTCTGTACGGCACACAAACTCCTAATTTCATACTGATTCTGCAATTAATTTTTTAAATTTAGTAGTAGACCAACCATGGTCTCTATTTAGATAGTGAACCCATGCATTTAAGTCCACTCCTGTAAAAGGTTTATCTATATAATCGTCTCCTAAAAACCTGATAGTATACCTGCCTTCTTTAAGTAGCTCATATAGCTCATTCTCATAAGTATAAGATAAGACTTCTTTTACACCTTTCAAACCCATCAGCACTTTAGTTCTATCTTCTACCGATAAAATAGGTTTAAGTTTATGAGGTCTTTCAATAGATGGATCTGAATGAAGTAATACAGTCAACCAATCACAGTTTTCTGACATCTCTTTAAACATTGCAATATACCCTGGGTGTATTACATCGAAATTACCGCATATTACTCCTTTCTTGTAACTCATATTCCTACTACTAAAGTAATGGTATTCTCAACTACAGTGCTAGAGTATAATTTAAACCCTAAGTTTTTAAGTCCATCTCTACTTTCATCATGCCAGCTTTTTTTAACTTCGTTATTAAACCTCAATTGATTGAACCTAGTGTTGATATCTTGCCAACTATCTTTTTCGAACCCAGCATTATCATGTGGTAGAAGTTTAAATCTACCAATACGTCTAAAGGGAACAGGTATTCTAGTTTTACCCGGTATGTCAAGTTTTACGATTTCACAGTTAGTAATATTACCAACGTTACCATTGCCTGATAAGTCTATTAATTTGTATTTTTTAGTAAACTTAGGTTCGTAATAAACTACTAAATTTCCACCGCTATAGTAATTATCGAAGTCAGATGTTAATCCGAAATAGTTATTATCACTAATAGATTGTATTTCAGTAGGTTTTAAAGCTTTATCGTATATAGCAAAAAGATCTATATCACCCTTGAAAAACTTATTATGAGTTTCTCTAGATGGATCAGAGCATCCTAAATAACAAGATTTTTGTTTAGAGTAATCAAATATAGGATCACTCATTCTTTCATTACCTATTAATTTACCATTAAGGTACCCTTTAAATCTTTTGTACTTACTTTCATATACCATAGTTAACATAGCTCTAGTTTTAGAAGACTCTACGGAAAATACTTGAAAGTATTGTTCACTGGTATTAAATAGCTCCATTTTGTATCTGTTAAAACTATTATACCCTATATTAAAATCAAACCCAGGTATACCGAAAGCTGTAAACATATCGTCTTGTTGATCTACATCAAAGGAATTTTCATGAGGTTCAAGACTTATAGTAATCGTAAAGTCTTTTGTGTAGTCTATAACGTTATTAAACTCTACATAAGCATCGTGTCCATTAAATCTTAATGCAGCCGATTTAGGTCCTGATTCTATTACTGGTTTACTATCAAACGGTATTTTGTTATTCATACACCTAAGGAGAAGATCATCATCTTCGAATCCCCATCCCCAATATTCATTTGAGTATCCATTAATTTTTTCGAATATCTCAGTAGGGAATAAAGTTACTCCACCAAAATACTGGTCAAAAATTGGTTTATGGGTATTATCAAAATTGATAAGTGTATGAGCTAAATGAACAGGATTTTCACTGTAACTATAATCCACCTTTGATGGTATCATGTCTACATCGTGAAAACATACATAATTACATTTATGTTTCTTAGCTTCTTTAAAGCCAATGTTAAGTAACATACCCCTATTGAATAGTTTAGCATCATCCTGTTCTACTATGATTAGTCTATAGTTTATTTTCTCTCTAGTGAGATACTTTTCTATAGCAGATTTAAATTCGACAAGCTGAGGATATCTATTTCGATAAGGAACTATTACTCCTAATCTATCCTTAGCCATTACTCTTTGTTTACAAATTTAGTATGGAATTCATGTAGGTAAAATTGCATTCTTTCATCCCAAGCTGATAGGTCTTTTTCTTCAAACCATAATGCAATAGCGTCTGTAGATGCTGCTATCTTTTCTAAAGCTTTTACTTGTCTTTCTTTTAAGATTAATTCATCTTTTTCTCTGTCTGTTAAACTGCTTTTTGCTGCCATTTTTTAAATATTTATTATTTTACTAGTTAAATCTACCCAATGAGGGTAATCGTTATATACAAGATAAGAATTATTATTCAGCTTTTCAACTAAAAATTCTTTATTTTCGATATTAATTTTCCAATCATTCCTTGCTATAGCTCTATACATTTTATTATATTCTGCATGGTAACTATAATCTTTTTTAGTTTCTGCTACTTCAAGTAATCTTTCTAAGACTGTTGAGTCCCACTTAAAATGGTGAACTTGTGTGAAGCATTCTTCTACCGGCATACGTTTAGGGTGATTAGTCCCCCAGCTATTACCTGTTTTAAATTTAGCATAGTGTTGCCCTGGTGTTACTTTTTGGTAACCTTTCATCAGAGTAACTTTATTAGGGCATGCACCTGATAGGGGATATCTAAAAAATCCACCTAATGGAAAAGTCTTATGTAAATTTGTGTCTCTATCAACTTTTGGAAAAGTACCATTAGTACCTATTCTATCTAAAAACCCTCCTGTGACAAAGTCATAACTATGGTTTTCACAGTGTTTAATTATATCATTAAGATCCTCAGGGTAGACCTGTAATTCGTCATCGTCAGAAACTATCCACCAGTCGTTTGGTTTCTCTTCTTTAACTTTATTGTATAGATCGGTTACTCTTTCCCAATTAAATTTAGGTTCTGTAACTACTTTATAAGGTGTTATACCTAACTCTTCTATCTCTTCTAATATCTTATCATCTTCAGACTGTCTATATACTACAATATAGGATTTATCAACTTTTCCTTCATAGTGTTTTAACATATGAGGTAGTATGTGTGTATTTCTCCCGACTACTGTAACTAAATTAGGCACGTTGTAATAATGTTAATCCTGTCGAAGCAGGTTTTGATTTATATAGTCCTGTATTGAAAAAATTAAACTGTTTCCATTCAGACCCTATTTCTTCTATAAATTTAGGTGGGCCGTCAAAAAACTCATAATACTCTTTTTCATCTTCAGTTATAATTAATTCCTTTTGATACTCCTTGTCTGTATCGTGTATAGATATCATACCTGTTGGTTTAACAAGTTTAGAGTATAGTTCAAAGTCTTGTTTAACATCCTCGTATGAATGTCCTGCATCTATATGTAGAAAATCTATCTTGATATCTTTTTTAACAAAATAGTTGTAGTAGGCATTTTCAGTAGTATCTTTTATAAATCTAGGAACAAATTGATATCTGAAAAAACTATCTTTATGTGAATAATCTATCTTACCGCCTACTCCATTAGCAGCATCTACTAAATAAGTTTCTCCTATGTCACCATGGTTATAATCAGCATCTCCTTCAAATATACCCTGGTCGAGTAAATCTAATCTAGCTTGGGTCATTATTCTAGGAATGAATCCAGCTCCTGATCCTAAACAAACACAAGTCTTATATCTCATCAATTGAATAATTGAGTAGATAAGCATTCCATCACCTAAATGATAATTAGTTGCCCCGTGAGTCCATCTATACTTTACTGGTCTGAAGTTTTTTATTTCTTCTCCATTAATATCAGTTTCTATTTCTGGATTGTTGGTTAAAAACTGTCTTATATATTCTTTATCTAAAACTCCCATTATGGTTTTTCTATAGCTGTTAAGTCTAAGTTAGGTAAATTTATGCAATTAACCAAATGTTTATACTCTTTTTCATAGTTTTGATCTGCTTTGCTTTGCATAATAAATCCTTTTAGAGGACCGTAATGTTTTATAAACATGCCAGATTCTGTTAATGGCCATATTCCTTTTTCGTGATCTTCTCCCCATTCCCATTCGTTACAGTCCCAGTAAGTAGAAACTATAGATTTATAATCTATTTTATGTACATCAAACAAATGTGAAAGAAGTAATTGTTCTGCAAAAATTAGGTATTGAGAATGAGGTACATCCATAGCAGAAAATTCTTCCATTAATTCAATACTCTTATTAGCATATAATTTAGCAAATGAAGCATCAGCTAAATGAAGTAAACTAACATTTACTGAATCATTTTTCCATCTAGGTTTATAACTTAACTGCCTTACAAAAGGGTCTACATAACCTGGGTAATAACCTTTACCTAATTCAAGATTGTGTACGTATGATACTCCTTTTTCTAAATAATCTTTGATTGGTTTAAAAATATGTAAGTCGTTATCAACTATAAAAACAGGTTCATCTTGTTGTGCTAGGATTTCTAACTTACCTGCTGCCCAGAATATCTTATGATCTATTTTATCTGATGGTATATACAGTTCTACTTCATCCCAATACTTTAGTATATCTACTTGTCTAAACGTCTCTAATGTAAGTTCA
>Ga0222717_10004665_pt1 | contig 10040 bp, 9 predicted proteins | sample C33_18DmetaG_FD_165053 | JGI IMG/M metagenome (GOLD analysis project Ga0222717, IMG submission 165053) | Estuarine water microbial communities from San Francisco Bay, California, United States - C33_18D | ecosystem: Environmental > Aquatic > Marine > Unclassified | place: USA: California...
AGAGCATAATAACTATGTGTTTACTAACAGTGGCTTATAAGCATTCATTCATGATGTGTTATAAAATGTGCTAAACTATGACGCACGGACGATAAGATCGCCGTGTTCAACACGGTGATCATGCCCCTGCTAACCGCAGAACGCAAATAAATATGCTGTTTTCCCCCAAATATCTCCCTGGCGGTGCCATTTGACAAACGAGCTAAAGCGTCTCATCTATAACTGAGGTGCCATTTCCAATTACTGGATAACATACCACTTGCCCTGCGCTTTTTGATCTGACGTGCGAACTGAGATCCAAACCGGTGCCACTAGTACCGGACAGATTCATAGCTCACATCTACACCATGCTCATGAAGTAGGTCTTCCACGTTTCTCAGTGAAAGCGGAAATCTCAAATACAGCATCACCGCAAGTTGGATGATCTCTGGACTGGTTTTGAAATAGCGGAACGAAATTTGATTGGGCATGGCTGGGTAGCTAAGCGCTGGCCCGCAATTAGGCAAGGTAATTTATTCTGACAAGACCTTCAAGACTTCACCTGAAATCATCCGATTGGTGGTGACGTATTACATACGTTACCCATTGAGTTTTCGTCAGGTGGAAGACATCTTGCATGAACGCGGCGTCGATATCTGTCACGAAACAGTTCGGTTTTGGGTTGAACGTTTTGGGTCAAAGTTCGCGGGAGAAATCTGTAAGAATACGGCAGGGCAACATTCGAACTGGCAGTGGCACCTGGATGAAGTCTTCGTCAAAATAAATGGTGAGAGATTTTACCTTTGGCGCGCCGTTGATCATGAAGGCGAAGTTCTTGAATGCTTTGTTACAAAGCGACGCAACAAGGCTGCAGCGAAGAAGTTTCTGATAAAAACAATGCGAAAACACGGATCACCAAAGATCATCGCAACAGACAAGCTGGCGTTCTATGGCGCGGCTTTTCGTGAGATTGGCGTTGTAGATCGTCAATTATATGGCGGCCGGGCAAACAATCGGTGGGAAAATTCGTACCTGCCATTTCGACGACAAGAAAGGGCGATGCAGAAGTTTAAAAGTTGTGCGATGCTCCAGAAATTTACCAGTTGTCACGCCCAGATATACAACCACTTCAATCATGAAAGACATCTAGAAAGCAGACAGACTTATAAGCAAAAACGCAGTGCCGCTCTCATTGAGTGGTTCAATTTCTATGCCGCATGATGATTGACTTTACATGCTTTTTACGGGTGTTCAAGTTTGTCTGACAACACCAAGTATTAAACAAAAATCAAAATTTGTGGGGCTAATGTGGGGACTAAAAAATCTCAAGATCACTAATCAATTGATATAAGATGCTCATTGAGGATAACTTTACGATTGGGCATAACTAAAGAGCTAAGTCTCCAGTCGACATCAGGTAAGGTGGGTTATTCTGACAGAGCCCCGTGAACACGTATTCTTGATCGTTCAGCTGTAATTTTACCAGCAAGTATAACCCCCATCTACCAACACTACTGAACCTGTCATAAGACTTGAGGCATCTGAAGCAAGAAATTGTACTACTGATGCAACTTCATCGGCTCGTCCCATACGCTTCATGGGAGTGCCACCAATCCAATGGCGCGACAATTCAGGATCATCATGGACATGAGCAATAAGCTTTGTTTCGATATAAGTAGGAGCCACTGCGTTAACCCTTACACCACGTTCGCCCCACTCACCGGCCAAACAACGGGTTAGGTGATGTACTGCTGCTTTGGAAGTATTGTATTGTGCCTGCTCTTGCGGACGGTTGGAAATTTCACCAGACATGGATCCCAGATTGACGACTGAACCTCCGCCAGCCCGTAGCATTTCTTTTCCAAAAGCACGGCAGCACCAAAAGAGGCCATTCAGATTGACATCAAGCGTTGCATGCCAAACTTCGTCTGTCATGTCCTCAGCCGGCTCGAATGTCTTACCTATACCTGCGTTGTTTACCAGCACATCGACTTTGCCATATTGGTCGACTATCTTTTTGACACAAGCGTTCACAGCGCTTGAGTCTGTCACGTCTAGCTGATCCCAGCCTGTTTCATAGCCTAAGTCAGAAAGCTTATTTGCTGCGGCTCGTGCTGCCTCCATATCGATATCGGCAATAAAAACTAAAGCACCTGATTCAGCTAAAGCCTCCGCGCACGCGAAACCAATTCCATTCCCTGCCCCAGTGACAACCGCAAGACGGTCCTTCATAGAATACTTTTCAAGATACATCTTATTTATAAACCTTTCCTTGGATGATACAGCTCCACCACTTGTATAATTTTTGTTTGTTTTATTTACAAACATTTTATAACAAAAGATGGAAAATATAAACTGGGTGTATTATAACTTACTATTAAGCAGTTAATTCTATGACAATGAATATGAAGTTTCGCACTTTAGTAACACACGCAACTTAAGTTGATTGAAAGTGATCCGGTAGATGTCAACACCACACGCTGTACGACATATCAATGAAACACGTGCTTTGGAAGCAATCAGGCTCAAAGGTTCAATGAGCCGCGCAGATCTCGCACGCAACTTGGGTATTACTAGATCAACGGCTTCATCCACTGTGGCTTCACTGATGGCCGCTGGAATGTTGATTGACGAAACAAACGGAGAAAAAGACAAAAAAACAACGGTTAGGACGGGAAGACCTAGTGTTAATGTAAAACTGAACCCAAACTTCGCATCGTACATTGGCATCGAGATTGGTGTTGGCCGCGGATCAATTGCTATAGTCAACTTTTCTGGTGAAGTAGAAACCATTAAGGAATATAAATTCAATGAACAAGGGTGTGCGCCCGACGAAGTGGCCCAATTGGTCGCAAATGAAGTAAACCATCTCCTATCTAACTCCGAGGTCATAACAAAGCCTGCCACGGGCAAGATCTCGATAGCGGCATTAAAAGATAATAGTGGCTTTCTATTACGTTCTCCATTTTTAAATTGGTACAATATACCGTTTTTAGACATCGTTCGCTCTGCACTTCCGGAAATTAAAATTCTAGGGATTGAGAACGATGCCGATGCGTTTGCTGTAGCGGAAATGCATAAGTCACCACATGTAAATTATGATGATGCCGTATTCTTGTTGCTTGACACAGGCATTGGTGGATGTTCGGTTGTAAACGGCTCAATTGTACGTGGCCACAATGGATTGGCCGGTGAAATCGGGCATATAATTGTTGGAGAAAAGGGCATCTCAACAGCTGGAGATTCTGTGATAAATGGCTCCCTAGAAAGCTTTATAGGGCGTCGCGCGTTATTCAAGCGCGTTAAAGAATTCGGTGGATCCGCCACTAGCGTTTCTGAATTGCTATTGGACGCTGACTTGGACGGAAAAGCGACAGACAGGGCATTAAACGAATGGGCACGCAATTTTGGGAGAGGTTTAGCCTCAATAGTTGGAATATTAGCGCCAGAGAAAATAGTCATTAGCGGCCCTCTCGCACCTGTTTTTGGACGCGTTGAACATATGATAAAGCAAAACCTTAAAATGCACCTTGTTAAGGGTTCACATGTTCCCGAATTTATAACCTCAAATCTTGGGCGCACAGCACCAGCAATTGGCGCTGCTTTGATTGTTCAACAAGAGCAATTTCATTACGATGATGAGATACTATTTGGTAGATAGTCATTAACGTGAGTCGCAGTCTTTCCATTACAAAATTTTCAAATGTCTATGATTTGTTATGTGTTTTATACCGACTGCGTTGATGTCTGACAGCTAAAATAGGTAACCTTAGGTCGATGTCATGTAAACGCTTTCAAATAAACTTAGCTAAGATTTTCATCTATGAGTTTGTAAAGTTTTATCAGATCTAAGGCAAAACCACGAATGCCAGAAGCAAGTAATTCAGTAGCCATGGCGTCTTCATTCATACTCCATCGAAAACTAGTTTCATTCATTTTGATTGCTTCCTCTGGGTGGAAAATATCAGGTGAGAGACGCCGCTCAATACCACCATAAGTCGAGCCTAGTTCTGTTAGAATTTTTGGTGCAATTGTTAAACTGTCACATCCCGCAAGGGCTTCTATTTGATCTACGGAACGAAACGACGCTCCCATAACAATAGTTTTAATGTTATTAGCTTTGTAATAGTTATAAATCTCACGAACTGAAATCACGCCAGGATCTTGCTCAATTGTATAAGTGGAAGCGCCATTATAGGATTTATACCAATCGGTGATACGTCCAACAAACGGCGATATTAAAAATACTCCTGCGTCTGCACACGCGATAGCCTGCGATTTGTTAAATATTAAGGTAAGGTTGCAATCGATCCCTTTGGCCTGCAACACTTTGGCAGCCTGAATGCCCTCCCAAGTCGCCGCAAGTTTTACAAGAACCCGATCACGCAGTATTTTACGGCTTTCGTAGTCCGCTATAATATTCTCTGCGCGTTTGATTGAACCATTTACATCGAACGACAAATCAGCATCAATCTCAGTAGAAATACGGCCTGGAATAAATTCAACTAATGCAGCACCAACCGACACAGCCAAATGATCTGCAATTACCTTTATACGATTTGCCTTATTTAGGTTTTGACGTTCACCCCAGGCTATTGCTTCTTGAAATGTATATTCAAACTCGGGCATATTGACAGCCTTGAGTAAGATTGAAGGATTTGTGGTACAGTCAGTGGGTTTTAAGCGGCGGACCGACTCAACATCGCCTGTGTCGGCGACGACCTTTGTCATTTTACGAAGGGCATCAAGTTTTGTAGCCATCTATAAGTATCTTCTCACTAAGCGTGGGAGTTGCAATCCCGTAGAACAATAAAATATTTAGCCGTTGTTAGCGATGTATATGTCAGCCGTGCCAGACGACCTCAGAACCAGAGACGCGTTAAGGAGATCGTTAGCTTCCAATTTTGATCTGATTTCCTCTTCTGGTAGGCCAAATGCCTCCCAACGAGCATAGAGTCGTTTCTCTAATACTGGCTCACGCACTTTTAGGAATACGGTTTCATTGAAAAATTTCCTCAGCAGAACCCAATCGGGGTCATTAAGGAGAAGATAATTACCCTCAACCAGGATCAGGCGCGCCTCTGGTCCAATAATTCTCGCACCGGCTCTTGCAATCTCGATAGAGCGATCAAAAACTGGTACGGCGACCTCCCTCCCATCGTCTTCACTCAATCTTTTTAAGGTCGCCGCAAATCCTCCTATGTCAAAAGTTTGCGGCGCCCCTTTTCGCGCTCTAAGACCCCGCACGTTCAAAACTGTGTCATCGTAATGGAAGCCATCCATCGGCAGGACTTCACAATTTAATCGCTCTCGCAATACTCTCTGAAGTGCCTCGGCAAAAGTGCTTTTACCTGCGCCAGGAGCGCCGGCTATTGCAATTATCCGACGCCTCTTGCCTTGTACATTCGTGAGATGGTCGGCTAAACTGTCCAAATCCCAATTATTGCTCACAATAGGCGACTCCGCTCCGCCTGGCGCTCAACCTCGTGAGCAGCCTTCAACTGAGCTTAGTATACATTAATGCATGGCTTGCAAGATCATATCCATCTTCCCAAAGGTTGCGCCATATCGCAAGTATACCCTCAAGCGGCTGTCCAACAACACGCGACGAAAAGCTCTCAAAAGTTATAGGTCCTTCGTATCTAGCTTTTACTAGTGCCCTGAAAACGCTCTGTAAATCGATAGTACCAGAGCCCATATACCCACGGTGGCTGTCACCTGTATGGAAGTAACCAATGTGGGGACTAGATTCGAGAATTGCCGAGGGGATGTCTGACTCTTCAATATTCATATGATAAACATCAAGGTGCACTTTTACGTTTGGGGCATCCACCAACTTACACATTTCCACCCCTTGTGAAGCAGTATTACAAATATTGGTCTCATAGCGATTAACAACTTCAAGACACAAATTGATGTCACTTTTTGCTGCCACTTCCGCAACTTCATGAAGTATTGATGCGGACCGCCGGATGCCATCTTCTGTAGGTTGTTCAAAATACTTTCCAAAACCTGAAAACAGAATTCCAGCAATCGAATTACCTCCACTATCTCTGCAGACAGACACAGCATCCAAAAGCAGCGCCTTGCCACGCTTTTCCTTTTCGGGATCACATGAGGAAATATCTGAATTGAAATCTAAGCCCATTGAAAATGCAATCCCGATACCGGCTTGCTCTAAAAGTTTAGCAGTCATAGCTGGGTCAATCGCGGACGGATCCAGCGAAGGGGCTTCAATGAAGTCAAAACCGGCCTCGGCGCTGTTGTTAATAGCCCGAGTCGCTTGTTCTTTGCTCCAGCCATGCTCCCATACGAATGAGTGAATTCCTAATTTATTCATTGAACCAACATGCCTTTCTAGATTCGTGCTTCATTTGGTTTGATAGATCATTTGACATTGTTTGTAAAGTATACAAACTATGTATATGCGTCGAATCGTTAGAAGTGGCTCGACACCAACAATGGAGGAAAAAATGAAAAGAATACTCAAAATGACGACCACTCTGGGTATCGCTACCTTAAGTGCTAGTATGTTAAATGCTCAAGAAGTTGACTGGAGCAAAGAATTAGGAAGTCACGCGGGAGTTACGCTTAATGTACCAATGATCACTGATCCATTCATTGAGCCCTTGACCGATATTTCAGGTAGATTCGAGCAGCTTGCAGGTGCAAAAGTAAACGTGGATGGATTCGGTTATGGAGCTCTACACGATACTGAATTGCTTAAATGTTCACAAAAATCCTCGGACATGGATGTCATGGGGATTGACGCTATTTGGATCGGCGAGTTTATTGAAGCTGGTTGCCTAGAAAACCTCGAAGACAGGATTGCCGCCGATGATGACGTTGTCAAATGGGATGACTTCACATCAGGATTCTCTGCGCAAGCCATATGGGAAGGAAGTCGCTACTGTGTTCCAATCGGCGCCTATTACCAGCTACTATTTTACAGAAATGACCTTTTTGAAGCAGCAGGTAAAAAGCCAACAACCACATTTGATGAACTAAAAGAGCTGGCGGCATTTTTCACAGATAACCCCGACTTTCCCGGCGTCAAAGGCTTTGTGACAAATAACGCGCGCGGCGTTGCTGCAGGTCAAGAATTCTACCAGTGGCTACCCAGCGCAGGCGGTAAAGCATGGGCAAGCCATGAGTTTGGTGCAACACCAACCGAAACTTATTCAGACCTTACCCCAGCATTTGATGATGCCGCAGTTGATCTCATCAAATACCTTAAAAGCATGATGGCATATGGACCCGCAGGCGTAGAGGGCTTTGATTGGGACCAAAGGGGTGCAGCATTTGCATCAGGTAATATTGCGATGACTAACATGTGGTCAGTGAGAGCAAACCTGTCTAATATTCCTGAAACCAGTAATATCGTTGGAAAATTTAGCACCACTCAATTCCCACACGCTGAAGGCGCACAATCTCGGCCTCCTGCTGGTGGATGGATACTTTGTGTAAACAAACATTCTAAAAATAAAGACGCCGCATGGGATTACATCAAATGGATCACGAGTCAGGAAATCGCTGTTGAATTTGCTCGTTTAGGTGGACCACCTAACCGCATATCCACATTCAGTGATCCTGAAGTCCGCGAAAATTGGCCTTGGACCGATGACCTCTTCAAATCCTCTGAGGCGGCATTTGCAGAAGTCCGTCCACGCCATGCTGCAACAAGCCAGATGATCGATATTGTAGGTATCGAAGTGAACAAGGCTCTGATTGGTGAACAATCGGCAGAAGAGGCGGTTGAGGCAATAAATTCAAAGCATACCAAATTACTGCGTCGTAATGGTCTGCTAGAGTAAGAATGTACTGACACAAAACCGGGGCGATAAACTGAAATCGCCCCGGAATTAAAAATGACTTCTGAAGGAGCAAATCGTATGCCTAAGAATGCTGATAATTCTGCAATTGCTCAAATGAGAGCAACCAAAAGGCGCTTATGGAGTAGCGATAGATTCCAGCGAATTGCTTTTATACTTCCTACCAGTATTTTTCTTTTATGCCTTACACTTTTTCCTTTTATATACTCCGTTTACTTGAGTTTACACTTTGTCAAAATGACAAATCTTTCGAAAAAGTTTTTTGCAGGGCTCGAAAATTATGTTGATTTATTCAATGATAGCTTATTCACGACAGGGATTAAGAATACAGCATCCTTAGCAGTTTCAACTCTCACTCTAGAAATTGTTTTCGGATTTTTAATTGCAAGAATTCTCTTTGAACTATCCAACAAACGGGGAATTAACTTTCTTCGATCTGCATATCTAGTGCCTATAATGATAACACCAATCGTGGTGGGTGTAGCGGCAAATTATATTTTCACGCCTCAACAAGGAATTGCGAATTATCTCCTAGGTTCAATAGGGATCGAACCTATCGGCTTCTTGGGGATTGCGATGCCAGCAAAACTAACGATCCTAGCCATCAACGTGTGGCAATGGACACCGTTTATGGCCCTCCTAATATTAGCAGGCCTCACTTCCATTCGCCAAGACATCATCGAAGCTGCAAAAGTCGATGGCGCAAAATGGTATCACATAATGGTATGGATAGAGATCCCATCAATTCTTCCCATTATTTTACTTGGAATTACACTGCGATTGATCGAAATACTTCGCTTCTTCGATATCATCTACATAACAACCAGAGGTGGCCCTGGCGATAATACTATGGTCATGACCCTTTATACGTATCAACAGGGTTTTCGTTATTTCCACGTCGGATTGAGTTCCGCATCCGCAGTAGTAATCCTATTTGTTTCGATAATTGTCACAACCGTCGCAGTTCACCTTTTGAGAAAGGCTGAAAACAATGTCTGAAAATAAGATTAAGCTATTCACCCTATATGGCCTCGCCGGAGCCATAACCGCAATTTCAGTACTCCCAATTTTTTGGTTAGCGTTAGGTGCGTTCAAATCAGATATTGGCATGAAGACAATACCGCCAGTTGCACCAAATTTCACAGACTGGTCTTTGATTTTTGAATTTATTACTCAGTACTATCCTTTTATCTTCAATTCTCTGTTTGTAACAATCGGGTCAACTATCCTCTGCCTCTTATTAGCGGTACCTATGGCCTTTGGTTTGGTTAACTTCAAGCTAAGAGGTGAAAACCTTATCGCCGATTGGATCCTATCGACGCGAATGATGCCTCCAATTGCTGCAGCAGTCCCGCTGTTCATTATTTTCAACGGTTTGGGCATGGTGAATTCTCATACGGCGCTTTTAATCGCATACACCGGCTTCAATTTACCATTTGCTATCTGGGTGTCGATGACATTCATCCGAAAAGTACCCAAAGAATTGATTGAAGCAGCGCGCGTTGAGGGTGCAACCTGGTTTGAAACACTAGTATTCATCGTCGTGCCTGTCAGCCTTTCTGGTATCGCAACAACTGCAACTTTTGTGTTCATCTTCGCATGGAATGAATTCTTATTAGCACTCTTCTTAACGAGTCAGGAAACTCGAACACTTCCCGTCGTGATTTCATCATTTGTTGGCACTGGACGCATTTACTGGAGCAATATCGCAATAGCCACCGTCATACAGTCTATTCCACCAATCATTTTTGCCTTCGCAATGCAGCGTCATATCGTTTCTGGAATGACAATGGGGGCGGTAAAAGATTAACAGCGTGAATCGCAAAACTTATTAAAAGAGCAGCGAAATTTTTTCCAAAGACAACGTAAAGAAGGAAATATATAATGGCGAAGATTAGTCTAAACGGGGTTAAGAAAGCCTTCGGTTTGATCGACGTGATTAAAGGTGTTGATTTAGATATTGACGACGGTGAGTTTGTTGTCTTCGTAGGGCCATCAGGCTGTGGTAAATCAACTTTACTAAGGTTGATATGTGGACTTGAAGAAGTCTCCGGTGGTGGGATTGTTGTAGATGGACGACAGGTTACAAATCTTCCGCCGTCTGAACGACAATTAGCGATGGTCTTTCAAAGTTATGCTTTATATCCCCACATGACCGCTGCGAGAAATATTGGGTTTGGTTTACGGATCGCAGGGTTTGATAAGCAAACTGTTGAAAAAAAGGTATTA
>Ga0222717_10004668_pt1 | contig 10039 bp, 3 predicted proteins | sample C33_18DmetaG_FD_165053 | JGI IMG/M metagenome (GOLD analysis project Ga0222717, IMG submission 165053) | Estuarine water microbial communities from San Francisco Bay, California, United States - C33_18D | ecosystem: Environmental > Aquatic > Marine > Unclassified | place: USA: California...
GGTAGGTGTTCCGCGACTTGAGTGATAGCTCAAAACAAAGAGGCCGTCAATCCTGCTTATCGTCGGATTGTGTTGCGTGCCGCTATCCCATTCTCCTTCTGGACTATCCCCGGGTTTGAGCAAAACCTCTTTTAGTGTAAAGGGGCCTTCTGGATGGTCAGCAACATAGTGAGCAATTTCAGATGTTGCCCACCAAAAGTGAAAGCCCGGATCCATCGGAATACGCGATGAAAAAACGTGAACTTTACCATCATTTCCCCAAATGGGTGAGGAACCCCAGATATTGTATTCGGGTTCTTCGAGAATTACGCCTTTGTAGTTTAGGCGTTCAGCCCAGTTTTTTTTTAGCTTTGTCATCGGATTTTCTTTGTGTTAAAGGAAATTATATGGAAATATTTTCCAAAAAGTATAGCCATTTCAAAATAAATTAAAAAAACGTCATTGGACTGTGTCGTTTTTTTTAGAGAATTTTTACTTAGCTCTTGAATTTTTTAGCAATAAAAGATATCATATTTATATCTTTATATATTAAATTGTATTATTTACAAATAGTATTGTTATTAGAAGTTGAATTGTTGAAAAATATAAGAAACCTTTGTCCAAAATACAATTATGTTTCGTTTATATTGTATAGTTTTTTTTTAATTATAGGAGAGTGAATGCATAAACAGTTTGTTTTAATAAGCATTTGTTTATTTTTCTCTTTTGAGCTCTATTCCGACAGTTTTAATGAATCGATTAAACCCATCCTTGAAAAAAACTGTTTTGGTTGCCACAACCCTAAAAAAGATAAAGGCGATATCGATTTAAAATCTCTACCACACGAAAACATAGACGAAGCCAGTGCTGAAATTTGGGGCTTAGCTCTCGATATGATCAACAATGGCGAAATGCCTCCCTCCAAAAAACCGCGACTTTCGCAAAAAGATTTAAATGCTACAACCACGTGGATTGAAAACTCCTTAAAGAAAACCAGTGAGGAGCTCAAGGCAAAAGAAGCTCCAGCTCGATTGAGACGGTTAAATAAAACCGAGTATCGAAACACCATTCGCGATCTCATTGGCCACACCTTCGATGCAACGGAATTGTTCACCGCAGATACCAGTTCACACGGTTTTGACAATGTTGGAGAAGCTCTGCAAGTATCCCCATTGCATATTGAAGCTTATGTCGCCGCAGCTGAAAGAGTGGTTTCTAAAATCATCGATATTCCCAAAAATAAACCACAGAAACAACATTGGAAAATAGTTAATGCAACAACCTCCGGTAATTACATGAAAGAGGGTAGTGGTGCATGGCACAAAGGTCATTTAGGCAAAGATAAAAAGAAGATTAAAAAAGGTAAATTAAAGGGAGATGTATTACCCAACGCCGAAATCCCCAATGGCAGTACGCCTTATAGTATGGTTGATCTAAGTGTGAAACCTCCTAAAAAATACGATGGCAGTTGGGATATCCGTGCCTTTGGTGCTGCACATGGCAAGGGAAAAGGCGGCGGGGCGCGTTTTGGTTTTAAATGGTTTGCCTACGATGAAGGCACGTATAGGGTTAAAATAAATGTGGAGTGTTTTAGCGAAAATGATAGGTGGCCACATTCTGTATCTATCGTTCGTTATCCTGAGGGAACGGTGTGGAAAAGGTTACCGATCTACCGAGGAAAACATACTTTGACCTATGAATTTTATAGAGATAAAATAGAATGGTATGAAAAGACCAATGGCAATCGACATTGGGGTTTGAATACGAGCTATCACTACAAAAAAGGGGAACACAATCAACACAAAGTGAATATGGGCATGCACCTTTCTTCTTATGAAATAGAAGGCCCGATTTATAAACAATGGCCACCTCAATACCATAGCTCGGTTTTTCATAAGAGAGAAAAAACACACACGGATGATAGCTATGCAAAAGAAGTGCTGTCGCGTTTTATGAATAAGGCTTTTCGTCAACCTGTTGCTGTAGAGCAGGTAAACCGCATGTTCGATTTGTTTAAAAATGAAAGAAAACGTGGTGTGTCTTTCATGGAGGCAATGCGTTTACCTTTGACCACCGTTTTGTGCTCACCAAACTTTTTGTATCTGAGTGGTCCGGGAAAAAATCAACCCAAGGCTTATGCCATGGCTAACCGCATGTCGTACTTTTTATGGCGAACCATGCCTGACGAAACCTTGATGAGAATGGCAAAAAACAAACGCTTGCTCAATCCAACTGTCAAAAAGCATCAATTAAAAAGAATGCTCAAAGATAAACGCAGTCAGGCACTTGTTAAAAACTTCACTCAGCAATGGCTCGACTTACGCAAAATTAAACATTTGGATGCAGATAGAAAGCTTTATCCAGGCTACAATGTGACATTAAAAAAATCCATGGTCGAGGAATCCGAAGCTTTTTTTCAACACATCTTGGATAACGACCTGCCTCTAAAAACTTTTTTGGATTCCGACTTTGTCGTAGTCGATGATAACATGGCCAGGTTTTATGGGATTCACGGAGTAAAAGGAAGCCATTTTAGAAAAGTGAAATTAAAACCCGGCCAAATCCGCGGTGGAATTTTAGGGCAAGCAGCTGTATTAACAGCTACTTCCAATGGTGTCAGAACCTTGCCCGTCAATCGAGGTGTTTTTATTTTAGAAAACATACTTGGAGATCCTCCAGCATCTCCACCGCCCGATGTTGGTCAATTAGAAGATGTGAAAATAACTAGACCCAATGCAACTGTAAGAGAAAAACTGGAAATGCACCGAAAGGACCCTGCATGCGCGCGTTGTCATAATAAAATAGACCCACTGGGTTTTGCCTTGGAAAATTACGATGCCATTGGTCGTTACCGAAAATTCGAAATGCATTTTGTAGAAGGGAAGGGAAGGCAAAAAGGTGAGGCAGTCGATCCAGCTGGAAGCTTACCAGATGGTAAACAATTTAAAGATTTAAAATCCTTCAAAAAAATATTGCTCACCTATGAAAAGAAATTTATTCACTGTTTTGTCGAAAAAATGTTGATATACGCATTGGACCGACACATGGGTTTTAGAGATGAAGAGTATGTCGATCAATTAGTAAAAAAATTAGTTAAACAAGAAACAACGATCCACTCTGTTATTGAAGCCATTGTATTGTCAAAACCCTTTTCAGGAAAAGCGCTATGAGTTTTAAAACATTATCACGAAAAACGGTGTTAAGGAGTGCAGGTGCATGTTTGGCTCTACCCATGCTCGAAGTGATGCTTCCTAAAAAAGCTGAAGCTGCTGAAAAAAATAAAGGTTCTAGAATGTTAGCGGTCTATTTTCCTCATGGTGTGGCAAATGAAACTTGGTACCCAAGTGGAACAGGTGAAAATTTCAAGTTATCCCCTTCGTTAGCACCGCTAGAAAAAATTCGCAAATCAACCACCGTTCTCACGGGTCTTTGTCATCCTAGAATGCCCTCAGGGGCAGGGCATGCTGCCGCTGCACGTTGGTTGGGTGGTGTTCGCGAAGGCGATCGCGTTTTAAATGACTTTGCTTCTCCTCTTCAAGGTTTTTCATTGGATCAATTTGCAGCTCATCATATTGGTCATTTAACGCGGATTCCTTCGCTGCAATTGTCGGTGAAAAGCGGAGCGGGGCTTCCGGGCAGAAGCTCTACACTTTCTTTTAATGTCAGAGGTATTCCCCTGCCATCAATGGATAAACCACGAGCTATTTTTAATCGTTTATTTGTGCCAGATACCGCTGGCGGAATAAAAGCTCAAGAGGTTAGATATGAACAAAGGCTGAGCATACTCGACTCCGTTTTAAACGAAGCTAAGATTTTAAAAAATAATTTAGGCAAAGGCGATCAAAACAGATTGGATGAATACTTTCAATCCGTAAGAGAGGTTGAGGTACAAGTCAATCGCAATAAAAAATGGTTGCACAAACCCAAAGCAAAAATTGACCCAAGCGAAATGGAGTTTAAAACAGAAAACCGAAGCGAGTTCCTTAAAACGATGTATGATTTAATATACCTAAGTTTTAAAACGGATACCACTCGAGTGATCACTTTCATGGCCGGCGTTGAAGTGGATAAGTATAATTGGGAGGAATTGGGGTTCAAAAACGATTACCACGGTTTACAGCATCACAATGGCAAAAAAGTTGGTTTAGAAAGGCTAGCAGCGGCAGATAAAAGACAAGTCGAGTTGTTTTCGGCCTTTCTTCAAAAACTAAAAGCTTCCGAAGAGTTAGAAAGTAATTTATTGGACCGTTCAGTGATTTTATATGGCAGCGGTATGAACAATGGCAATGGATTAAAAAATGGTACAGGCGTACACGGCACAAGAAATCTTCCTCTCATCTTTGCTGGCGGTAAAGACCTCGGTATCAAACAGGGAAATCATCTTGTGTTTGAAAGTGAAAAAATGCCTTTGTGTAATTTATTTTATTCGATGCTAAAAGCCACAGGTGTTCCTTGTGATAGTTTTCTTGATAGCACTGGAACTTTGCCGGGAGTTTAAAGCTAAATATCAATTGTGTTCAGTAAATTGGCATTTTGAAGGACCTCTAAATCTCTCTTAACCTAATAAGAGAACTACAGTTAATTTTGTTTTCTAAAAAATAGACAGAATTAGTGAACTTCTTTCAATAAAATTTGTGCCAAAGAGCAAATTTTCAACAAAAAGTACAATTAATTTAGCTGAAAATACAAAAATTACGGGTTGTCTTAAAATGCAATATCCATTAGTATAGAATTTGATGCCTTTTAAGATGCATTTACTGTTTTTATTTTTGGGACCGACTGTTATAATCATGAGATGCACTTTAAAGAAAAATTATCATTACAAAAGCTGAGCTGATAACAGCTCTTTTATAGGACGAATATGATCAAATTGTATGTAAACAAAGGATTGCAAGTTTATTCAGATGGAAGATTACCTTTGAAAGGACTAACGTTATGAAAAATGCCCCAAAAGAGGCTTTGCATTTATATCGAGTTAAAATAAACGACCTATGGCTTTGGATGTTCCTCATTCTAGTCATAGAAGTCCATGCCGAAGGCCGTAAATCAGCTCTAAACGTAGATTTACGCGCAAAACAATTATACGATAATGCGGTAGAGCTCATGGAATACAAGGAGTATGAACGCGGTATTTCTATGTTAGAAACGGTGATTCGCGATAATCAAGGCAATATTCTGGGCTATCGCGCTCATATGGTGATTGGAAAACACTGGCTTTCCAAAAACAAAACAAAAGAAGCGCAAAGTCATTTTAATTTACTGACCCGTATCTTAAAACCTAAACCCGGAGAAGAAAAGCGAGATGAGGAACTCATCACCCTGTATCGAGAATCACTTTTTCAATCTGGTATTTGTGCCTACAGAGGTGGAAAGTACACCGCAGCCTTTCCCATGTTTCGCCAATTGGCAAAAGTGGCCGCTAAAACTGAGTGGGCTAATAAGGCCTATTATTATATTGGAATGAGTCACTACCAACTCAAGAGTTGGAATAAAGCGATAGAAGCACTCGCTTTAGTCGGTACCGAAAAAGCAGATAACAAAGACGACGACATGGGACGGATTGAAATAGGCCAACGTTTTTACGCGCGTATCATCGATGAAGATGTTCCCGTTTTAATAAGGCTCAAAAAAACAGTTAAGGTTAAGGTCGAAGTGAGCAGTGGCGACGTAGAGTATCTTACTGCTTTACCGGTAGCGGGCAGAAAAAACCAAATGGTTGTTTCAGGTGAAACTGTGGTAGGCAAACCCAATCCAGGTGATAAGATCATTCAAATGCTGGGTGGAGACACGTTAAAAGTTACCTACGTCGATGGCACAACCTTAGAGGGCGATAAAAATGTCGACCGCAACGGTGTCGTGAAAGCAGTTAGTACAGGCGTGATCGGTTTTTATAAAGGGGATTACGCAACGCCTTCTCCCATTGCCTACCCAGGAGAGCCACAACACATCATGCTGCAAGATGCTGATTTAGATACTTCCAGTAAAGCTGAAACAGTGATGCTCACAGTTGTATCGCGCTATAAAAAGGTTAAAAAAGAGGATGATGAAACATCCGAAGAAGAGAATGCCTTAGAGCTTTTTGCCGGTTTGGAAGAAGAAAAAGAAACCTGGATAGAACGCGATTCCATAAAAATAAAGTTGCTCGAAGTGGATAAAAACCCAGACCGTGGCGGTATACGCGGCGGTACATTTAGAGCGAAATTCAGACTCGGCAAACTAGAAAATGGCGTTACAGAAGGGGACGATATTTTAACTTGTAACGAATTAGACCAACTAGAAGTTCGCTACACCGATAAAGTTCATATTTACGGTCCGGATGCACGAGAAAGTGTGGTGAGTCTACCCGTATCAGGCTCAATCAATTCAGACCCTCGCGTGGTGATATACAAAGTGAGTGACCTCATCCTTAAATTTAAAAAAAATCAGGTTGAAGCCGACGCCGAAATTGGTCTTGGAAAAATTTACGATGACATGGGTTTGGAAAAACGCGCTGAACAAAATGCCAATACAGCTTTAAAAAAGGTCGATAGCAACTTGGCTAGTAGCAGTAAGGTCGCAGAATCCAAACTTATCGAAGAGTCGTTTCGCGCTAAATGGGAAGCTGAATTTCTCAAAAAGGATTTCGAAGCGGCAACCGAAACCTGCAAAGCCTTCAACGATCTCTACCCTGAATCCGTCTTAGCCGATAAAGCTCTCATGGCACTGAGTCGCACCTTGTTTGAAAGAGGAGATTATGGTGAGGCGGTGGCTTCTTATGAAAGTGTATTAGAGTTAAAAAACCCTATAAGCGCTGCTGAAGCACAGTTTCGCATTGGCGAGGTTCAGGAAAAACAAGCGCGTGCAGAAACAAAAGATGCTGCCAACTCTAATTGGACAACCGGAGGACAGAAACAATCGATGTTGCTCAGTGCTATGGGAAAGGCAGTAGGTGCCTACCGAGCCACCTTCGAGAATTACCCCGAAAGTCCTTTTGCTGCCGAAGCGTTGGGCAAAGTGGTGCGCTATTATGTCGAAGCACAAAATGTTTCTGCAGCATCAGATTTACTCGACCGCGTATTCACCGATTTTCCAGATGCACCCTTCTTGGATGAAATGCTCATGCTTTGGGCAAAAGTGGCTATCCAAACCAATGAAACAGCCGTGGCAATTCAAAAGTTGCGACAATTGACTTTTGATTACCCCTCAAGTACTTTTATTAATGAAGCAAAAAGCAAACTCAGTGCCTTAGAAAAAGCCTCAACTGAGGATGACGAGTAACTCCATGACTCGGAAATTTAAATTGGTCCTACGCGCAGGGCATTGCTTTTTGTGGTTGAGCATTTTTCATCTCTTTGCTTTAAACGCTGCTACCTTCGATGAACAGTACAGCTCGTTATCCAGTGATCTAGCGGGTACTGTGGATAAGGATTTCAAACAACTGATCCTAAGCTCCATGCGTGAAAAAAAGAACGAAAAAGCATTGGCATTGTTTGAAGAATGGCTGAATGTGGTCTCACCTGAGGATCCCGAGGTTTTTTATCAAGCTGGCGAGGCAGCGCAAATGATTCAGGACTTTAAAGCAAGTCGCTCCTATTACACCGTCTATTTAAATAAAGCAGATTTGTCGTCGGCCACTGCGGCCAAGGCAGCTAATTCAGTGGCCCAGAACCTTTTTTGGATGGAGTATGGTAAACGCAATACCACTTATAAACATCTTAGCGAGTACATCAATTTTTACCGTGTGAAAGAAGTACAAAAATACGGTGCTATGTATTGGGCAAAATTAAATGATTACCGTTACCGCAATGGTAATCATGCTGAAAGAGTAAAATTCCTGCATACCTGCTTGGAGAGCGGATTGCCTTTAGAAGAACTAAAGTCCCGTTATTTAGCATTAATCACAGGGGTGGCAAATGGTTATCATATCGGTACGACTCAAGCGACGATGGTTCTCAGTGCCCAAATAATAAAAAAGTTTGCTGCTGACCCAGAACTTAAAGCCCTTTTTTCGTGGAAAGTTGCTTTTTATGACTACTACAAAAAAATTAAAAAAAATCCCGCTGTGAAACCACCCTTGGTTGAACTAAGAAATCTTCTAACACAAAAACCCGATTATGTAAGTGTGGGAAGAGACTTTCATAATGATAGATTCAATTACCACAGTGGAGCTCCTAAAGAGCACATACACGAACTGGGAAAAGTACTCAATGCTGTATACGCAAAGAGCTCTCCTTTTGTTCAACTGTCATCAAGACGCAAAGGCTTGCCGTATGGAGACGACATTGCCGCCAAAGACAAAGCTTTCATGGACTCTCTAAAGAAGCCGGACTTAAAGGCCACCCTCAAGCGCATCGCAGACACAAACCCAAAAAACAGTTCCTATCTTCGCTACGCTTTGGAACGACAATCTTGGAAGGTGGGCAATGAATCATGGACAGGGCTTGACCTGTACCGCTACCGTTCTGCTATGGATAGACGAGTGAGAAATTATAAAAGTGTTCACCCTTTAAAAGTGGCGCTTCAAAAGATAATTGAAAGCGATCTCGCACAAGGCAGTATTAATCCACATTTAGTAAGGGCCTGGTACAATGCCATGGGGTCCCATGCGACCACAAAAGAAGAAGCTGTTCTGCTAGTGAAAATAGCTAACTCTCAAGCCATTTCGAAACTCACACTAGACCAACGTTTATGGTTAGAACCGCGTATAACGCCTGTACTCGATCAACAGGCATCGGAAAGACTCTCTGCTGAATTAACAAAGCTCAGTGATAAATCTACCGCTGACCAAGTCGCAAGTGTGCTTAAAAAAGCAATCTTAGATTTCAAAAGTGCAGGGTTCATACCAAAATTATTAGCTGGTCCTCAACTCAATGCACTGCCACAAGAAGTGCTTGCCAATAAAAAGGTTTATCCACTCATGATCGAGTACCTTTCATTATTTCAAGAATTTCATCAGGTGGCGCAGATATGGCACAACCTTTTTGATATCGTGGTGAAAAATAAAGATTATCAAAGCCTTTATAACCACGGTTACTGTTTTTGGCGCTCTACACAAACAAAGTGGTTTGGAGAAAACTATCAAAGCATGTTCAATTTTACTCGAGATATTGCCACCGATAACCCATCACTAGCGGCCATGATGGCGCGTTCTCGCCTCATGGTTTCTAGCGTCTACGGAGATCGTGCGGCTTATGGCGCACGCGTTGATAACAACGGTGTTAGTGAAGTGAATAAAATCCTCACCGTAGCCCTAGAAAAAATGGGCGTGGTTACTATTCCCGTAGAAAAGAGCGACCCAGCCTATCCACTTTTTGTATCACAACAATTACTCATGGCAGGTAACGAAGGTAGTGCGTGGGAAACCTTATTATCCTCTTCTGAATACATACTAGAAAGTCACCGCCAACTTCGCCCTTCTTATTTGCTATGGGCTATCGATAAAATGATTTTGAGCAACCAAAGCGATGAAGCGTTTCGTGAATTAACTGACCAGTTGCTCAATAAATGCAGTGAATGGGTCAAAGCTGGTGGCCCTTTTACCGACTCGAACAAAGTGATGCTAGAGATACTGAAAGGAGATATCATGCGCAGTAAAAAGCGTAATATCAATGCTTCAAAAGTGTATTCAGATATTATTGCCAACAAAGATTATGTGGATGTTCTCGAACAAAATATTGCCTACTTGCGAAAAGCCGAGTTGGAAAAAGATCAAAAAACCTATGAGGTCGCCTTAGAAACGATTGAAAAGTTGATTCAAAAAAATGTGCCCGAGTACAAAAACAGAGCCTTATACCTCAAAGCCGATATACTCTATGAAAATGGCAATACCGAAGAAGCCGGCGATATAACCAACGATATTCTAGCTCGCGACCCCACCTTTAACGATGCAATATTGTTACAGGGGGAAATCATGATCAAAGATAAAGACTTCAGACCCAATTACCAAGTACCGATCGGCCTTCCCGATTCAAACAAGTGGATCACCACCGGTGAAAAACTGAGTATCACCTTGAACGACCCCTCCATGGCAGTCAGTGGCGGTGGAACGATTATCGAAATTGATGTATGGTCTAAAATGGGC